>Ga0131853_10000366_pt1 | contig 82903 bp, 72 predicted proteins | sample TergutLab28metaG_FD_92764 | JGI IMG/M metagenome (GOLD analysis project Ga0131853, IMG submission 92764) | Labiotermes labralis P1 segment gut microbial communities from Petit-Saut dam, French Guiana - Lab288 P1 (version 2) (version 2) | ecosystem: Host-associated > Arthropoda: Insects >...
ATTATTCTATCAACCACAGGCTGATTATATTTTGAAGCCGGTGAGCCGCGTCATCTGCTGTGATAATGCCATCCATGAAATCATCATAAATTGGCCATATTGCTGCCGGTATATATGGGCGGTACATTACTTGCATAGTTGCATACCCTTCCAACCGCGCAATAGCATTTGAAATCTGTCGATGCAATGCGCCCGGTTCATCATGTCTTATAAAGGTAATTAATCTCAGGCCATGTAGCGAGTCACGGTAAAATATTTGCTCAAATGCACGCTGTGCCTGTTCGGCAAACCCCTCGGTCATTATTGAAGGATTTATAGTATTAGGGGCGACCATATATCTCAAAGCATCGCGCATTTCGCTGGTGCGGACTTCATTACATGATGAAACCCTTATTAAACTTTTAATAAACTCCCATGCGAGAGATTGGTTTGCACCACTGCTTACTGCTAAGGACAAAATTTGGTTATGAGCTCCGACCTTGCTATATGTCATTATTCTTCCACTGCTATTAGTTATGGGTATATAATTTATAAAAGGTGAAGAATCTAACTCAAACAGTGCCTCCCAAGTACAAAACCCTCCGTCAACTGTACTGAATACAAATCTTTGTCCTTGTGTCTCGATAAAATTTCGTGAGCGTATAAGGGATGGTACATAATCATAGCGGTTTGTAAAGCTTCCCAAGGTGAAACGAAATGCTTCTAAAAAATTAATAAACCCTATATCTGTAAGGTGTACAGTGCTGGCATCGGCATCAATAAAATCGCTAATTGCATATTCCAGCAACACATTTGGACGCAAAACACCTAATGAAGCATATACCAAATGGTCAAATTCACCGGGGTGCGCGAGCTTTAAGTCGCGATAAATATTAAGTAAACTCATATATGATATGGCTTCGTATTCCAAAAACCGGTCTATAAAAGCTTGCGGTAGCGTAGAATTGATACCTACAAAAGTAATCCCAAATCTTGGTGGTATAGATAGTAGCCGCCCCTGATATTCGAAACCCTCCAGTACGTTGGTAAAAAAATCATCGCGACTTACCATTGGGTCTTGGTCTATAAGTTCGTATATGTCGGCCAGTAACCCACCACGGGCATAGTGCCACAACGGATGCCTATCCACAACAAATAGGTCAAATGGCTCACCGGACATTAGCAGCATATTAAAGCGTTGCCTGTGAAGTTCCCATTCTGCCGGGGTTGCAGTTATGTAGTTACCATATGTAGTTAACTCTAAGCGGAATGAACTGCCGCTTTCATGATACATAATGCGGCTTAAATAACGTTCAGCCTCTCGCAGTAATGGCGCGAAAAACGCAGGGGCAGACATTGTTAGGGTATATACTTGTGGGTCAGCAATATAATTACTGTATGACTCATCGATTTCATTGTTGCGGCCACAAGCAGTTAGTATCGCTAGAAATAATGCCATACATATAAATAATATCATTAATATTCGCAATCTATTCCCCTTCATGAGTGCATCCCCTAACCTTGAATTGCAGTATTTCCCGGCCCAATGCGAATTATTGTTACGTTGCCAATTTTATCGTTAGTATCAAAACTATAATACCGCTTACTAATTATTCTATCAACCACAGGCTAATTATATTTTGAAGCCGATGTGCCGCATACTCTGGTGTAATTATACCGTCCAATAAATCTTCATAAACTGACCATATTATAGCAGGTAAATAAGGGGACGAATGATTGAAAGGCATTGAATTGTACCTCTCCAACCGTGATATAGCATTTGTTATTTGCAATTGCTATGCACCCGGCTCATTATGATTTATTAATGCAATTAACCCCATGTTGTAGAGCATATCAAATTCAAACACTTGCTCTAAAGCACGCCGGGTTTGCTCGACAAACCCCCTCATTAATATTGATGTTTTTAATGTATTTGGGTTGATATAATATAACAATAAGCAAGAAATATTGCCGATCCGAATTTCGTCACATGACATAATGTTAATTGTGTACATTATAAACTCCCAAGCAAGGATTTGATTTCTTCCAGGGCTTACTGCTAATGATAAAAAATCACTATAAAACCCCAAATTATTATATGATATCAATCGCCCTCTGCTATCTGTTATAGGGATATAATTGATAAAAGGAGCAGAATCTAATTCAAACAACGCCTCCCAAGGATCCAATCCTCCACTTATTGTACTAAACATAAAATTATTAAAACGGTTATACATTATATATCGTGAACTAAACGGGGTAGTCATAAGGTCATATTGATGAGAAGTTGTTATAATACTGGGGCGATTTGTATTGTTAAAATGACTTGTAGCATAACTAAATGCCCCTAAAAAATCAATAAATTTCACATCAGTAAGATGCGCAATGCCTTGATTTATATCAATAAAATCGTTAATAGCAAACTCAAACAACGAACGCGGCCGCATAATTCCGAGTGTAGCATAAATCAAATTGTCATACTCTCTAGGGTGCGTTACCTTTAAATCACGATATATGTTTAATAATGATATATACGAAATGGTTTCATATTGAGAAAACCGATCTATGAACGTTTGCGGCAATGAAGCATTGATACCGACAAATGTTGCCCCAAATCTTGGGGGTATAGAAAGTAGCTGCCCCCGATATTTGAAAGCCTCTAGTGCATTGATGAAAAAATCATTTCGGTTTATTGTTGGATCTTGGTCTATTAATTCATATATATCGGCCAGCAACCCATTTCGAGCATAATGCCACAAAGGGTGTCTATCTACAACAAATAAATCAAATGGCTCACCAGACATTTGTAAAACATTAAATCGTTGTCTGTGAAGCTCCCATTCATCAGGAGCATATGTAGTTAATTCTAATCGGAATGATTTACCACTCTCTTGATTCATACTGCGGTTTAAGACACGTTCCGCTTCTAATAATAAAGGTGCAAAAAATTCAGGAGAAGCCATTGTAAGGGTAAGAATTTGAGAGTTATCAGTGTAATACGATTCATCTATACCGTTATTATCGCCACAGGCAGCTAATGCCATTAGAATAAATGCCGTACATACAAGTCGAATTATTGATAACTTCTGCCAGTGTCGCTTCATGGATGATGTCCCTTTCGAAATTATTTCGGTATTTAGCATGTAAGCATCACATGTGTCAACAGAACCGCCCCATAATACTATTTAGAAAATACTGCGCAATAGCCATTATATAAAGCAAAAAGTGACACTGCAATATGTGTCACTTTTACTTGATTCTGCTGCTAACCAGCATTTTGATTTAAATTTCGCATTCCGCTGTATTTCTCTAATAAAGCTTCCAACTGCACGAATGTACAATTTTCTAAAGAGTCTACGAAATCATCTGTGATATCGAATCGGAAATCCTCAGCCAGCTTTTTAAGGATGTAAACCATGGCTACTGGTACTATTCCGTATTTTTGGCTGAAGATGCAGTCGTTTTCATCGTAGTCACTTAACTGGACTACTGTGCTGATTGCAGAAAGTAAGCGTTTTTTGATATTTGGCGTCATTGAGACATCTCCTTTAGCAAATAATTATTCTATCAACCATAAACTAATAGTATTTTGAAAACGCTGCGCTGCGTCTTCCGGTGTAATAATCTCTAATATAAAGTCCTCGTATATTGACCATATTGAATCCGGCAAATAATGGCGCCGCATAACCGGCATATCATTGTATCTCTCCAGACGCGCTATGGCATTTGATATCTGCTGCTGTCTTGCACCTTCATCACCTTGCCCTACATAAGGAAAAAGTTCGTATCCTAAATAGGCTGCACGGCTAAACACACGCCAAAAAGCACTTTCGGCCCGCTCGACAAATTGATTGGTTTCGATAGATGTTTTTAAGGAATATGATCCAATACGATAACGCGCAGGGGGTGGAATCGCATGTCTTAGTTCAACACATGACACAACTGTAATCAGGTTTTTAATTAATTCCCATGCCAAGGCTTGGTCTGCACCAGCACTTACTGCTATTTGTTTGCTTGCACAATGGAGCGTACAGACATATATAAGTAACCTGTCACTGCTATCAGTTACGGGGATATAATGAGCAAAAGGAGGTGCATCTAACTCAAACAGTGCTTCCCAAGGATGCAGGAATTCGTGTATTGTATTAAATACAAATAAATCAACACGTTCATCGGAATAAACTCGTTGCTGGACAGGTCCGAATGCCCTACGAAAATCATGCCAGTTTCTTACACTATGACTGGCGGCTAAATGGAACGACTCAAGAAAATCAACAAACTGTACGCCGGAAAGGTGTGCAGTGCGCGTAGCGAAATCAATATAATCGTTAATAGCAAACTCAAACATGTTAAAATGATCTAGCAGACCGGGAACCGCAAAAACTAAGTGGTCAAACTCGCCGGGGTATTGGTATCTTAAATCACGATATAGATTTAACAACGACTTATATGAAATTGTTTCGTATTGAGAGAACCGGTCTATTAAAACTTGTGGCAAAGTTGAGTTAATGCCTACATATGTAAAGCCAAATTTCAAGGGTATAGATATCAACTGCCCTTGATATTCAAATGCTTCAAGAACATTAGTGAAAAAATCATCGCGGCTTACTGCCGGGTCTTGGTCTATCAAATCATAAATATCAATTATCAACCCATTACCGGTAAAAGCACGTATTGGATGCCGGTCCACAACAAATAAATCATATGCCTCTCCGGCCATCATCATAGTGCGGAACCGCTGCATATGGCTCTCCCGCATAGCCCATGTGTATGTAGTTAATTCTAGGTTGAATGTGTTGCCGCTTTCTTGGTATATGCTACTGTGCAGCATTCTGGCAGCTTGCTGTATGAACGGCTCAAAATGATCTGGTGAGGCCATTGTCAAGGTAAATGTTTGGGGTTCGCCATCATCATGAATATTATTTGGTGTATAGTCATCATAGGTTTCATCATTGTCGTTATTACGCCCGCATGAATTTAGTAATATTAGAAAAAATATCGCACATAAAAGTGTCATTAATAATATTTGAGGATTGTTTTGCTTCATGGATGATACTCCTTCCATAAGTAGTTTGCCTAATGCTAAAATTAAACTGAAAGCGGCACGCAACATGATATGCCGCTTTCAGTACGCTTTTCCATTTTACTTCAAAATAGCAGGGGCTTACAAGGTTTAACTATAGTACTAAAATGGATCACAACTCATGCCTACAATGGCAGAAATGTTTGAAGCATTGCGAGCTTGCACACTTGAATAAGATCCCATATGCACATCGATTGATCTATTACCCTGCGGCGTAGAGGTTAGAATAATAGTGCAATTGCATTGACAGGTTGAACAAGAGGCTGAGCAACTACAGTAATGGCTAAATGCTTCAAGGCTCTGCTCCATACAATATGTGGTTTTGTTTAGCTTTTTCATTTTTTCACCCTCTTTCATAAGTTGATAAAATTTACTAACGCCACTTTTAATAATCATTACAATGTTATTATGGAAAAGCTCATTGTTGTGTGGCTTTAATAAAGCAAAGTAAGCAACTTTCATTAAATGGACTATAGCGAACTAACATTTCCTACAAGCAACTCATGTGCTGCTTTGCACGCATCTTTAGTAGACTCACTGTTTAGCACATTAAATACGCAATATTGTCCTTGTTTCACATCTTCTTGTATATTGCTCAAAACAAAATTACTGTTTAAATCAATATATTTGTGTTTAGGAATCTCCGACGACATATCTGGAGCAAAACATGTATTTGAAATATTAAAAAATCTGATAGGCACACCAAGGCGATAAAGACCATGTTTATACATTTCATCGAAATAACTCAGCTTATAGTCATCACGGTACATACTAAGGATTTGCAAATCACTCCTTATTGCACTACATGCTATAAAGGGCATAAATCCCAGCCCATTAAGCAATTTATTGTTATACTTCAAGGTTGCTTCAGGTATGCCTAAAATCAACAAATCAGGTTTTTCTTCACTTATCAACTCTTTTACATAATGATTAAACCTCAATGCTTTTTCATATCCATCCCGTGACTCATACATAAAACAGGGCAAATCAGAAAAACCAAAGAAAATACTGGCCTCATGTGAACCAATTTGCGCGACTTTATATCCTTCACTTGAGAAATACTTCCTCAGTGCTAATTCGAGGGCAAACTGGTCGGTCCTTGGACCCTGAGTAAGTACTGTTATAACCGGGACACTTATTTCGTGAAGATAATCCGCATTAAGCCTATTTGGGGCTGGGATGTCATCAAATTGATCTTCAGATTTATCGCGAAGTCGATCTCTCAATTTGCGTGATAATACAATTTCCTTACCGATTTCTTTAGCATTTTGTATGACATCATTGTAAACGGACATAGAGTGTATATTTTCATCATAATCCACAAAGATAATGTCACAATCATCTAATGCATCACTATTGTATTCAGTAAATTTAATGTTTGCGACAGCGCCTCCATCTACTTCGCTTATATCTTCACCAGCTAACCTTGAAAAGCCCGGCACTAACAGTCGATCTAACACATAGTACTGTAATAGTGATTGATTCCTAGCTATGGCACACATATCTCTAGTCATAGGAAAAAGAGTCAATTTTTTTTTCATAATAACAACTAACACCTCTATTATATATTTGTGAACTCATACCCATTTTCGCTCAGAAGACAAACAGCCATCATTGTGTCTAACGTAGCCACCATAGCAGCATGGCAATGCTTTAGCCGCTCTTCTTTGCGCAACTGTCCATCACCGCCATCACATGCCGCAACACACAGACCACAATAAGAAAAATTCCAACATGCCATACACTCTTGCTTCGTCAGCCATCCCACGTTTAACATATCCACGGCTTTTTCAATATCGAAACCCGTATTTACATGCCCAATTTGCATTGCTTCAGAACCCTCGCTAACCCGCTCGCAGGGGAAAATACGGCCATCAACATCCACAAATGGTCGCATTATTCCCGGCAGACATGGGCCACTCGGGTGTGTCTTTTCCGCTAGTAGGCCCTTTGACAGGCGACTATATAATCTTTCAGCTAATGTGATGCTTGATGCAAATAGTTTTGATGCTTTGTTTTTACTGTACATACCCAGTGCCGCTAATAAGTGCTTAGTCACTTGGTAAGTATATGTTATGGTATAAAGGTCATCATAAATAATATTTTCTTTGGCCCCGTATGTGTTTATAGTATTATATTGCGAACTATTATCCGCTAACACATCATCTGCGTAAAAGAAGTCACTCACACATGAGAAGTCAACTCCTGGAGCGACAACTGTCATAAATGACACTTTTTCATAATACTCAGGATAATGACTTTTTATATAACTCACATTTCTCATGATATCATCAAAAGATCCTTCACCATTCGCGTAAACCCTATGCAAATCGTGTAATTTTTTGGGGCCATCTATGCTAACTACGAGATTAATATTGTTTTTTTCTAAAAATTGAATGATATCATCATCAAGACATGTACCGTTTGTGGTAATTGTATAGTGTATATCCCGCCCACAATACGCCTTTTTTACATAATCAATACACGCTTTAATATTATCCACTTCAAGCAGACTTTCGCCGCCATAAAATCCTAGAGTAATCCTATCTACATTTCTTGAGCGTTGCATAATAAAATCCACGCACTTTTTAATCATATCAAATGACATAACTCTATCGCCATGAGTTCTCTGACCAACATAATTCCCACTATACGTGCAATAGCTGCACCGCAAATTACATGTCGTGCATATTTGAAGTGTTAATTGGTTTACACCACTCTCTAATTGAAATGGCATATATTCTGTTGCCGGGTGGATAATTTCTTTTAAGCGGCTTTCTTTCAAATACCCCTGATCTGTATACCGTTTTAATAGTTGCCAATCTTCATCGGTGGCGGTTCCTGTCTCAACTTTTCTACAAGCAATATATTCGTCTGCACTAACAGACAATAGCGCATTCGTCCCCCTATCATACACATACATCCCGCCGGGAGTTGAAAATGTTTTAATTACAACCATAGCCTCACCTCATCAAATATCATATTGTACATATTTTTTGCACTATCCGCCATAATTCTCCATTAGTCTGAGTGGATTCTACTACACAATATTCCATTTGTCAACGCTGCACACAAAAAACATTAATATCTAATTCATTTCATATCACAATTGTCATCATGCAATTATCAATTTCATGATTAAGGAATATCACAATGCAATTTTTACTAATCAAGACAACTCCACATAAAACACACCTGTACATGATTTATTTAGATACGTCAATCACAAACAAAAAGCACCTGACAGCAAGAACGCACTCTTGCAGGCAGGTGCCTTTATATTACATATTACTCTTAAACAGCTGCTTACTTCCCGTCAACAGAAGCCATATGACACATCAAGTCAATAAGCTTGCAGGAATAACCCCACTCGTTATCATACCACGCAACCAGCTTCACAAAGTTATCGCTAAGCGCGATACCTGCTTTAGCATCAAAAACGCTGGTGCAGGATTCGCCAATAAAGTCAGATGATACAACATCATCTTCCGTATAAGCCATAACACCCTTCATTGGGCCATCGGCGGCTTTTTTCACGGCAGTTTTGATATCTTCATAAGTGGCGGGCTTTGCAAGGCGCACAGTAAGGTCCACAACAGACACGTTAACAGTTGGCACTCTAAAGGCCATACCGGTAAGCTTACCCTTAAGCTCTGGAATAACAATGCCTACAGCCTTAGCGGCACCGGTAGAAGATGGGATAATATTAGCCGCTGCGGCACGGCCGCCGCGCCAGTCTTTGTTTGATGGGCTGTCTACGGTTTTTTGGGTAGATGTGGTGGCGTGTACCGTAGTCATAAGGCCTTCGGTAATGCCGAAATTGTCGTTAAGCACTTTAGCAAGCGGGGCCAAGCAGTTGGTTGTACAGCTTGCGTTACTTACGATATTCATGTCCGAAGTGTATTTGTCGTGGTTTACACCCATAACAAAAGTTGGAGTACCGGTATCTTTTGCAGGAGCAGAAAGTACAACTTTCTTCGCACCACCATCAAGATACGCTTTGGCTGAATCCTGTGTCAAGAAAACGCCTGTACATTCGGCTACATATTCCACACCGTCTTTTACCCAAGGGATCTCGGCAGGGTTCATGCTGGCATGTATAGCAATTTTCTTGCCGTTAACCACCAAGAAGTTACCCTCTGCTTTAACTTCGCCATTGAAGCGCCCATGCACGCTATCATACTTTAGCATGTAAACCATATAATCCGGATCTACAAACGGGTCGTTGATAGCTACAACTTCTACATCACTGCGGGTCATGGCGTAGCGGAAAGCCAAGCGACCAATACGGCCAAAGCCGTTGATACCTACTTTTACCATAAAAACCTCCTAATATAAAGTTTATTTTACCAAAGCTTAGTATACCACAAATTCCGCACCTTTTGCATAATTTGGACATAGAATACTACTAAAATAATACGCCGTGGAGGTAATCACATGTTTATGAAAAAACGCCTGATGGGTCTTATCTGCTTTTTTATCGGCATTGGTATGATAATACAGTTTATGATGCCCGGTTGGGGATTTTTGATAGCCGCGGCGCTTATTGTTATGGGCTTTTGGCATGTATTTGCGAGGTGATATGTATGAAATTTAAGGTAATAAAATTGCCGCGCTTTGTCGGCAATATAGTCAAGAAAATATTAAGGATTAAAGATTAATAACCCGCCCCTTTCCTTTACAGGCCGGGCAATCTTTTTCCAGCAAACGGGCAAGCGGCTCGCGTATTCTTTGGCGGGTTAGCTGAACAAGGCCCAGTTCGGTCATACCCATGAGTTCTGTTTTTATACGGTCCTTTTTAATTTCGTTTGCGAAAGCGTCCAGCAGGGCGCTTTTGTCCTCTTCACGGGCCATACCAATAAAATCAACTATTATTATCCCCGAAAGGTTGCGAAGCGCTAACTGCCACGATATACATATGGCTGCTTCGATATTGGTTTCAAGTATCGTGCTACGCCAGTTTTTTTGGCCTGTGAAGCTGCCAGTGTTAACATCAATAACCACGCAGGCTTCGGTTTGTTCTATAGTTATGAAGCCGCCGCAGGGTAGCTGTACGCTTTTTTTAAGGGCAGCGGAAATCTGAGGCGGGATATTATATGCATCAAAAAGGCCGGGGCCATGTTCGTACACCCGGCTTTCTAAACCGGGCATAAAACCGGCTATTGCCTGTTTAATCTCTTCAGTTTTTAAGCCGCTTACCCATATTTCGGATATATCGCTGGAAACCAAATCGGTCAGAAGCGTGATACTCTGGCCCGTTTCAGTTGACACCGGTGGGTAAACTTGGGTAGGAAATACGGCATACTCAGCACGGGCTTTTATTTTTTGATGTGTAAGCTGTAATTCTTCTATTTCAGAAGATATTTTTTCCGGCGCGGCACCCTCTGCGCCCGTACGTACAATTACTTCAAAACCTTTTGGTATGACTTCATAGACAATAGTTTTCAGGCGGTTACGCTCGTGTTCACATGTGATTTTTTTTGATATGCCCACTAAGCGGCGGCGGCTTTCTATAAGTACTACATAGCGGCCCCTTAGACGCAGGTCCATCGCAACATGCGCGCCTTTGTAGGTGGTTGGGTCTTTTAGGACCTGTACAAGAATTGGCTGGCCTTTTTTAAGCGGCACATTGTGCGATGTATTCATAAATGCGTTCTTGCCGGTACCAATGTCCACAAACGCAAATTGCCCGGGCAATATCGCTGCCAAACGGCCAAGGATTACATGGCCTGTCATGGACGCGTTTTCTGCCGGGTCGATATATATCTCTCTTAGTATGTTTTGTTTGGTTATAGCCGTACATACTTGGCCCGATTGATTTTCAATTAGCAGACGGTTCATTTAGGGATATCAGTCCTATAGGTATATTATTAGTAAGCGGCATCGCGGTTTCCATAAGCGTATGCGATAAGGACGGCGCAACCGCATTATTTTCATTTGCTATGGCATGCCGGTATAGCTCTAAACGGGTTATGGATGCAGGGCAGGCATCACTGCCCAGTAACAGCCCTGCTACAATTAGCGGGTTCAAGAACCGTGCGCTGCCTGCCGCCAAACGCATATAGACATGCGTAGGCGTAACAGCAATATCAAATATATCTGGGCGGATATCTGTATCTTTTACGCCGCTTTTGGTTTTCTTTGGGATGATAATGCTTTCGCGGGCCAGCAGGGTTTGGACTGCCTCCTCTGCCAAACATGCCGGGAAAACATAATCCGCCGCCACAACAAGCGCTGCCGCCCCTGCCCCGCTAAACTCACGCACACCGGTTATTGTAAGCCCACCCGGGGCATGAGCGTTCAACCGCGAGATGATTTCACACTCTGGCACTTCCATTTCCAGAGTCAAATCGGCATAGTCATGCCTGCTGGTCATACCCAGCGGCAGCGGCAGCGCAAAAGACAGCAACATATGCGGGTTAAACCCTTGGGAGTAAGCCACCGGCAGCTTAGAGCGGCCAAGAGCTTGCTGGAATACCTTCAAAAAATCCAAATGCCCTATAAAGCGCAAGTTTCCATCCTTTGAAAACCGCAAGCGCATTTTAACCATATTAACTCTCCTTGAAATTGCTACACAAAAAAGGTTTGCCCCTAGTATCAAAACTGAAGCGGAAATGCTTTAGTCACGGGCAGATTACACATTTATGCTAAATACCGCTTACCGACGCACCTCTAATGCATATCACGGCCGGCCCCTTATAGCCATTGTATTGCTTTTCTTCCACAGACATACGCAGGCTGTCGTGTACTTTTGCCATATTACCGGAAATGGAACCGCCGGTTACCGGGGTTATTATATTACCGTCATAATAATATCCGAGTCTAATCTCGCTACCAAAATCACCGGTCACAGAATTAACTTGGAAATCTGAAAAGGACACCAACTCCAAATACTGTTCATTCCTAAGGCCCGCGTCCGAAACCGTACCGCCGGTTACATGCATATTGCCGATATTACCCGTAGGCTCAATTCCAAGGTAGCTGGCAAAACGGGTATCGCCACAGTACTTCAAAAGCTTTCCATCTTCGATAATTTTATGACTGTGAAGCAATAAACCGTTTTCGTCGTAAGGGCGGCTATTGGCAGAGCCATACACATGAGGGTCTAAAACTAGGCTCACCTTGTCAGAGTTTTCGCTGCCTTGTACCACGGTACCTTCTTTAAAAGTTGATAGCTGCTGATAAACCATACTTGCACTCGCCGAAGAACGATAATATGAAAAGAACGTAGCCAAACATTCCCCAGACAACAGAATACTAATATCCCCTACTGAAGGCGTAGGCATAGCCTCTGCCTTCTTCTTAGCCGTAGCAAAAAGTAGTGCCACACGGCCTTTTAAATCAGCGGCAGCCGCTTCTATGCCCATATCCAAACTAAAACGGTATGATTCGCTTATTTCAATTTCGCTTGTGTTTGCGCCGCGCCAATGCACTGCTGTTTCTATAAACGCGCTCTGCGTGGTATATCTGACATCAACACCAGAGGAATTTATTATGCGCACATCGCACTCGGTAATAAAAAACTCGCTATAGCTTATATGGCCCTGATCATTTATATCGCATTCATAAAAAGCGGCTTGTAAACCTGCCAAAGCCTGCGATATGTCTATTACTTTACCGGAGTTTTGAACAGCCGGTTGCGGCGATGGCGATACAAGCGGATACCAGGCATTTTTTACAAAGCTTGCCGCATATACACCTTGGGTAATTATTTCACGAAGTTCATCCGCATTTGTACCCGGATGAACATCTGTGCTGTAGGAGCCACGATATTTTTTCTCTTCGCCGTTCTCGTCTTTCTCGCTAAACACTACATACAGGGTCAGTGACAAATCAGTTGATATAACCTCCCGCTGCATTTCCGACTGTTGCCTTATATTATAACTTTCGACACGGCGGTTTTTGTATTCACGAACCAAATACTCCACGCCTTCGAAAGTTTTAAGTACATCCAATAATAGGTTCAACATAATATTCCTCCTTACCCCAGTCTGGCCCGCGTCTTAATATACGGCCCGCCACAAGATACCTTTACCCATTCTTTGTAGCCCTTGCCGCATCCGCCCCCGCCCGATAAGGCGAAATCATCGGATACCATTGTTATGGCCTTTAGCAAGTCAGGTACATATCCAGTCATCACTACGGGCGCGACCCAGTTATCGGTTAACTCTCCATCTACGATTTCTCTGGCACAGGTGAACATACATTGTATACCCCAGTCTTTGGGGTCTTCCATACCGCTTTCCGCGTCTTCTATTAAATAGCCATGCTTTACAGATTTAATCATGTCCTCCAGCTTATCCGTTCCCGGTGCTATGAATGTGTTGGACATACGGCTGTAAGCCTTGTTTGCATAGGTTTGGCGCCTGCCATTGCCTGTAGGAGTAAGCCCCAGCGCAGCAGCAGACAACGCGTCGGAAATGCCTGCCTGTAACACGCCATTTTCGATGATAACGGTATCGCCGCCTATATTACCCTCATCGTCAAACAGGTATGACGAAACATGCCGCGTAGCATTCGCGCCATCGTGCATTTTCACTACTTGTGACGCAACCGGCAGATTTAAATAGTGTTTAGCATTGGCGCGGTCTTTCAAAAACATATCCAACTCCACGCCATGACCGAATGCTTCATGGGCAATTATACCCACCGCGTCAGGCGAACATATAACATCGTATTCACCGGGCGGCATAGGACTGGCATCCAACAATTTGCATGCGTTTTGCACAACGTCCTCTAAGCCGCTATCCATTTTAGCCAAAATTTCTAAACCCATCATGCCAGAAAAACTCTTATATTGGCTACGGGTGGTTTCATCGCGGCGGGCGGTAGCAGAAATACCCGCGTCTGCCCATAGGTAGTATTGTTCCAAGTCTTTTTGGGCAGAAATGAAAATTTTTGATACATGGGCATAACTCATACTGGCAGATGTGGTTACAACTAAAGGAGAAAGCTTCCGCATTCTTTGTATTAGTTCTGTCATGCGTGAAATAATAATATTTGGGCCTACAGAGCCGGGAAGTTCTTCAGCTTTGTCGTGGAATGTTTGAACAAGAGGTTCTTCAACAGGCTGTGGATATAAGAAGGCCGTGCCTGACTGCTTACTTGCTGATTCCTTTATTTTTATAACCATATTTTCAAGTTCATTGTCATTTTCAGGCACATTATTAAACGCATATTCGAAGTATCGGCCAGAATCGAATACACGCACCACGAAGCCACGTTCACCCCAACCGCCATCGCTTATATTGGTTACTTTGTCAGACACATAATACCTTTTTCCCACAACATCGGTACCTAAGACCGATGCATAAGTAAAGTTTTGGTTTAACATGGATGCCAATTTTTTAAGCCATGGTTTTTTAGCTTGTAAAAATGGAGATGCGGGTACTTGCTGCATATTTTTCCTCCTTTTACTTGACTGCTTCGCTTCACTCGCAACGATAAGCCAGAGTTTACCTTACGTTTAAGGCGGCCACGCCGTTTTTATGGCTGCCCATCAAATAGCTGACTCAATGATTCCCTATTGTGGATTATCCTTATTGCCTCGCCAAAGACTGGCGCCATGGACACAACCTTTATTTTAGGGTGGCTGAACGCGGCAGGGTTTTCTACTGTGTCTGTTATAAACAATTTCTCGATTGGGCTGTTAGACAGTTCTGTTAAGGCACGTTCACTCATTACACAGTGGGACACACAAGCAGAAATCCGTTCTACGTCCAATTTTTTAAGGAAGCGGGCGGTGGCTGCCAGCGTTCCACATGAAATGGTAAAATCGTCCACAATAAGTACATTACGGCCCGCAACATCGCCAATAATGCCCTCTACCTCGGCCAATTCGTTATGCGAGCGGCGCACCTTATCACCTATGGCAAGGCCCACGCCCAGTTTGTTGGCATATTTACGCGCATTTTTGGCAAAACCTGTGTCAGGAGCCACAACCACTAGATTATCTAAGCATTCGTATTTTTTAACCTCTGCACAGAGGGCATCCATTGCATATAGGTGGTCTACGGGCTTTTTGAAGAATCCTTGGATTTGGGGGCTATGCAAATCCATCATGATTACCCTGTCTACACCCGCACTCTCTAAACAGTCGGCACAAACCCGCGCACGGATAGAGACTCGCGGTTCGTCCTTTTTATCACCTTTAGCATACGCAAAATAAGGCAAAATTGCGGTGACAGAACTAGCGCTGGCCCGCTTAAACGCGTCTATATAAAACAACAACTCCATAAACTCATCGTTGGGCTGTGTGCCTATAGTTTGGATAACATAAACATCCTTGTCACGCACCTTCTCCAGCACTTTAACAAACAACGCGCCTTCGGAAAACACAATAGTTTCCGCTCCGCCCATTTCCATACCAAGATATTCACATACTTTTACGGCAAACGGCATGCTTGAGCGCCCTGCAAAAATTTTTGCATCAGCTACAGCTTGTGGCATTAGGATTTTCCTCTCTTTGGTGAAGACATTATAAGATCAAAACCACGGGGCTCCGCCCCGCGGAAGGGCAAAGCTAAAACCGCAGGGCTCCGCCCCGCACCCCGCAAGCTTTTTGAAAAAAGCTTGACCAAAAACTTAAAAATGAAACCGCGCATTGCGCGGTTTCTGTCAAAGTTTTGATCGAACTTTTTCAAAAGTTCGCGGGGTGTGGGGCAGAGCCCCGCGGTTTTAGCTCACCCGACCTAGCTCGCCGGTCTTCTTGGCCTGCGACGTTTTTGTTTGCGGTATATCGGTTGACGGTTTTCGTTATATATTAGGTTTGGGGGTTTGTTGGACTCTACGGTTTCTTTTGTTACTATGCACCGCTCGATTTTATTGTTGGATGGTACATCGTACATTATGTCTGTTAGTATTCCTTCTACTATTGCCCTTAGCCCGCGCGCGCCAGTTTCATGTTCTAGTGCCTTTTGGGCTATGGCACGTAATGCATCTTCTTCGAATTCTAATAGTACATTGTCCATTTCCAGTAGATATTGGTACTGGCGGGTTAGGGCGTTTTTGGGTTCGCTTAGAATAGAGACTAGCGCGTCTTCATCCAGTTTGTTTAGGGACACTATTACCGGTACACGGCCTATAAGTTCCGGGATTAGACCGTAGCGGTGTAAGTCTCTTGGCTGGACATGTTGCAGTATATCATCTATACGCTTTTCGGATTTGGTTTTCACATCGGCACCGAAGCCTATGACCTTTTTGTTAAGGCGCTGCTCTACTATCTTGTCAAGGCCGCTGAATGCCCCGCCGCATATAAACAGTATGTTAGTTGTGTCTATTTGCAAAAAATCTTGATGGGGGTGCTTTCGGCCACCGTGTGGTGGGACTGAGGCTATTGTACCCTCTAGTATTTTAAGCAAAGCCTGCTGCACACCTTCACCGCTTACGTCACGGGTAATTGATGGGTTGTCTGACCTACGGGAAATTTTATCTATTTCATCGATATAAATGATACCATGTTCAGCGCGTTCTATATCAAAGTCAGCGGCTTGGATTAGCTTTAACAATATGTTTTCTACATCTTCGCCTACGTACCCGGCTTCTGTTAGGCTGGTAGCATCGGCTATGGCTATGGGTACTTGTAAGATGCGTGCCAGCGTTTGTGCCAGATGGGTTTTGCCGGTGCCTGTAGGGCCAATCAGCAGCACATTGCTTTTTTGAACTTCTACATCAATGCCGCCTGTTTGCTCCGCTGCTATGCGCTTATAGTGGTTGTATACAGCTACACTTAAGGCTATTTTTGCCCGCTCTTGACCCATTACGTATTCGTCAAGAAATGCCTTTATTTCCTTGGGCTTGGGAAGGCTGAAACTGTCGTCTAACGCCGGTACTTCGTTGGCATCTTCCTCAAGCACGGCATTTGCTACGTCAATACATTCGTCACATATAGTGACATTGGGGCCGGATATCAGGTTTTCTACATCGTCTTGATGCTTACCGCAAAACGAACAACGTACCCCTCTATCGTCATATCTAGTTGGCATCTGTAGATTCCCTCCGGGTAACAATTTTGTCTATCAGGCCGTATGCAAGCGCTTCTTCTGCGCTCATGAAATTGTCGCGTTCGGAGTCTGTAGCTATTTTGGATACAGGCTGGCCTGTGCAGTCAGCTAAGATTTGGTTCAATTTTTGCTTCATTTGGATTATGCGTTCGGCTTGGATTTGGATATCAGTCGCTTGACCTCTTGCTCCGCCTGATGGCTGGTGAATCATGACTTCAGAATTAGGCAAAGCCAAACGCTTGCCTTTTGCGCCATTGGCCAGTAAGACTGCGCCCATACTGGCGGCCATACCTACACAGATTGTTGAAACATCGCAACGTACGTGGTTCATCGTATCAAAGATAGCCATGCCTGCGGTAATACTGCCGCCGGGGGAGTTGATATAAAGGCTAATGTCTTTATCTGGGTCATCGGATTCTAAGAATAGCAATTGCGCTACGATTAGACTGGCGCTTACATCTGATACTTCATCGCCTAAGAAAATTATGCGGTCTTTCAGTAGGCGCGAGTAGATATCGTAGGAGCGTTCGCCGCGGCCTGTTTGCTCTATTACATATGGGACTAGGTTTGCCATGATTATGTCCTCCTAATTATTCTAGTTCTTCAGCTTCGCCTTCAATTATGTCAGATTCGACAGGCTCAGCTGTAATCGGCTCTACTATTGGTGCTATGGGCTCGTCAACTGCTATAGATTTTTCGGTTACGAAATCTAAAGCTTTTTTGCATAAGATATCGCGCTCTAATTCTTTGCGGCGGGAAGGATTTACATCGTTTACCAGCTTGTCTAACTCTTCGCCTTCCATACCAGTCATAACACCTAAATGCTCTTTGAACTCTTCGTCACTTACAGTCATACCTTCTTTAGCGGCTACCGCTTCCAGCGCCAGCTGAGAATCCACATCAAATTTTGCTTGTGCCTGCCAGCTTGCACGCATCGCCTCTTCAGTTAAATTAGAGAAGCGTAAGTATGATTCTACATCCATACCATGGCTTTCAACTTGGCGCTTGAATGATTCCCAGGAATCATCTAGACGGGCTTGGTACATAGCATCGGGGACTTCCATTTCGGCAATTTTGGCTAACTGCTGCAACAAGTGCATACGCTTATTGCTTTCTTGTTGGGAAGTTTTTCGCTCTGCAATGGTTTTGGCTAAGTCTGCACGGTAGTCGGCCAGAGTTTCAAATTCAGATACGTCTTGGGCGAACTCATCATTAATTTCGGGCAACTCATTAGCTTTTACATCAAGGATTTCTACTTCGAATATTGCGGGCTTGCCTGCAAGAGCTTCGTGGCCATATTCTTCAGGGAAAGTTACTTCAACTTTTACGTCATCTCCTACAACATGGCCTACCAGTTGGTCTTCAAAGCCGGGGATGAACTGGTTAGAACCCAGTTTCAAGTCATGGTCTTGACCAGAGCCGCCATCAAAGGCTTCACCGTCTTGGTAGCCTATGAAGTTGATTGTTATTATATCGCCAATTTCTGCCGGACGGTCTACGCTTACCTGGCGGGCGTTTTTCTCTTGCTCGGCCCTTAGGGCTGCTTGGATATCTTCTTCATTGGCTTCTACCTCCATTTTTGGGTAAGTTAAGCCGTAGTAGCCATCTATGGTTACTTCTGGTTTTACATATACCAAGATTGTAAAAGTCGCGCCTGTGGCTTCGCTCATATCGCTTGGGGTGATTTCTTCCGGTTTGTATACAGGGTCAAGGTTGTGCTGCTCCAGTGCTTGCTCATAAGCATCAGGTAGAATTATGCTTACCGCGTCTTCGTGGAAGACATCGCGTCCGTACATTTGCTCTATCATTATGCGGGGGGCTTTGCCTTTACGGAAGCCCGGCAGGTCGAAATAATGCCTGTTTTTGCTGTACGCGGCCTGCAAACCGGCCCTAAAACTTTCGGGGCTTACGGTGATTGTCAGTTTAATTTTGTTTGTCTCCACCTTTTCGAACCCGGACGTAAACTGCACATTTGGGGATTTGTTTTTGGACTTGCTTTTGGATTTACTCATGAGTGATGCCTCCGTAAAAGGAATATAATTCACAAAACACGCTAAGTATATCATAGTAGAAATTGGTTGTGCAAGAAGGCAATATGCGTTTGTCTAAGCTATTTTCTTAGAAAAATGCAAACGCCTCCAAATCTGTTTAAGTATATTTTCACTCACATGTGAGATACTAGGGAAAACAGTGGGCTTAATGTGTGGTTATGCACGCTAAACCCACAGAGAGGAGGCATGTAAATGAGGTCAAGAGCATGGGATTACACAGCACTGTCGCTGGTTATTTTAGGCGCGATTAACTGGGGGCTTATCGGTCTTTTTAGGTTTGACTTAGTCGCTGTTATTTTCGGCGGCATGGAGGCCATTGTAAGCCGTATCATATATACCATAATTGCATTGGCGGGGCTGTACTGCCTTAGCATTTTTGGAAGGGTTATCGGTCATGATGTTACTACCGCTGACCATCACCACCGTCACGGACCAGGGCCTGCGTAATAATTGGCAATGGAACGTGAAAAGAGCTACGGATTAAAACCATTAGGATTATCTCCTTTAAGGTTTTAGGCCGCAGCTCTTTTATTTTTGCCCGTTTGTGAAATTTTAACCGTTCACTTGTCTTTTGGGTTTTGATACTAATGTTAAACCTTTTACGGCATGGGGTAGCCAATAGCTTCCTTTACATTGCGCAGTGTGGCTTCGGACATTTCGCGGGCTTTTGCCGCGCCTTGGGCTATTACACTATCCATGTATGCTGTATCGGCCATTAGCCTTTCGTATTCGTCACGGTAGGGTTTTAACATAGTTACTACTGCCTCCCCTACTCCCATTTTAAGCTGGCCATAGCCTTTACCGGAAAACTCAGCCTCGCTTTCGGGGATGGTATTGCCTGTGGCGCAAGCGTAGATTGTTAATAGGTTGCTTATACCGGGTTTTTCGGGGGTAAAGCGGATTTCGTTGTCGGAGTCGGTTACGGCGCGTTTGAATTTTTTAATTATGGCTTCGGGTGTGTCTGATAGCAGTACAAGGTCATTTTCATTTTCGGCTTCGGATTTGGACATTTTCTTTTCGGGATGTTGCAGGCCCATGATTTTAGCACCTACAGGGGGAATATATGCTTCCGGCACGGTAAAAATATCGCCGTAGATTTTGTTAAAACGCAGGGCGATATCGCGGCTAAGTTCTAGGTGCTGGCGCTGGTCTTCGCCAACCGGTACCAGGTTAGTTTGGAATAGTAATATGTCCGCAGCCATCAGCACTGGGTAGGTATATAGCCCCGCGTTGATATTATCTTCGTTTTTGGCGGATTTATCTTTAAACTGGGTCATACGGTTAAGTTCGCCTACATATGTGAAGCAGTTAAGAATCCACGCAAGTTCTGCATGGGCTGGCACGTGAGATTGGAAATATAGGGTGCATTCTTTTGGGTCTAAGCCAAGGGCGATATACCATGCCAGTACTTTGCGGGAATGCTCGCGCAGAGCCGCCGGGTCTTGCCTTACAGTTATAGCGTGCATGTCTACTACGCAGTACAGGCAGTTGTAATCTGTAGACAGCCGCTTCCAGTTGCGTATCGCACCCAATACACTGCCTAGGGTTGGAATGCCTGTGGGCTGCATACCGCTAAAGATTATTGGTTTTTTAGTCATGGTTGGCTCCTTCTTTTGTGTCAAATTGAAATGCAGATAGTATAACTTAAAAAGGGTTGTTACGGCTACTATCTTGCTGCCGAAACAACCCCATTTACTCCATTTATATCAAAACCCTTCTAAACGCACCCGCAACCACACCCTGCACAGCCATCCCGGCAATTAGGCGTAGTTTTCCCAGTTTTGGCCTTGTTCCATTCCCTTAATAGAAATTTCTTAGAGACTCCCATATTAATAAAATCCCATGGTAATTTTTCATCGACAGGCCTTTCTCTGTGGGCGTAAAATGCCGGGTCAATGCCCGCCTCCGCAAAAGCCATTAGCCATATGTCATAGCGGAAACGCTCGCTCCAGCCGTCAAAAACGGCCCCTGCACGGTACGCGGATAGTATGGCACGGCCCAGCCGCCTGTCGCCCCTTGCAAGCACCCCTTCTACCTGCGCGGTTTTGGCATCGTGGTAACGGTAACTTATCTGCTTTTTTCGGATACGGGCCTTTACTGCCTGCTGGTCTTCCGCAAAGTCTGCGGGGAATGTCATCGCCGCCCATTGGAAGGGTGTAAACGGTTTAGGAACAAAGCACGCAGTGCTAACCGATACACTTACCGGACGCTTTCTGGCTTCGTAATCTAACCGGTAATATGTGTCTACAACTTTTTCCGCCATGCCGGCAATTGCAAGCACGTCCTCCTCATCTTCGCCGGGCAATCCCGCCATGAAGTAAAGCTTTATTTTATCATAGCCAGCTTGGAAGGCTAAATAACAGCCCTCAAGTATATCCTCTTCTGTCAGGTTCTTATTGATAATATCTCGCATTTTTTGGCTGCCCGCTTCCGGGGCTACAGTCAGCGATGATTTGCGAACGGCTTGGGTCTTGGCCAAGGCCGCCAGAGACACCGCGTCCAGCCGTGTTGATGGCAGTGAAATATTCACCCGCCGCTTGACTGTATGCTCAAGAAGTTCGTCTATCAGTGGGGCGAAGTTTTCGTGGTCGCAGGCACTAAGTGCCAGTAGTGAAATTTCATCATGGCCGGTATTATCAAGCAGGGCTTCGGCATTGGCTAAGACTTCTGACTGCGTTCGCTCTCTTAACGGGCGGTAAATATAGCCCGCTTGGCAAAAGCGGCATCCACGCATACAGCCGCGCGCTATTTCAATTACAGCGCGATTATGAACAGACTCGGTAAGCGGCACGATAAAGCGGTCAGGAAAGAAGCCAAGAGATGGCAAGAAAGCACGTGATACGCTTTCAGGCGCGGCAGGATGGTTTGGTAAGAAGCTGCCAAGTGTTCCATCACCATTGTAAGACACATCGTAAAACCGTGGCACATATATCCCCGGAATACCGCAAATACTTGTTAAAAAATCGGCTTTTGTAAGTGCTGTACCAGATTCAGAACCCGATGGTATACCTTCAGCATCAGAAGCCGCTACAATATTCCTATCTATGTCATTTTGAATGCTCTCATTCCCCGCCTTAAATTCCCGGTACTTGTCCAGCACTGCATCAAGTGAAGCCTCCCCATCCCCTATATAAAAGAAATCCACAAAATCGGCCATAGGTTCCGGGTTAGTAGCACAAGGCCCGCCGGCGCAAACCAACGGCCATTCTTCCCCGCGTTCGCCTGCGCGAAGGGGAATCCCCGCCAAGTCCAGCATTGCCAGCACATTGGTATAAGACATTTCGTATTGCAAGGTAAAGCCTAAAATATCAAAATCTCTAAGCCCATCCCCGGATTCTATAGCAAAAAGCGGCGTCCCTGTTTTGTTAAGCAAGTCAATCATATCAACCCACGGCATAAAGGCCCGCTCGCACCAAGCGTCTTCACGCCTATTTAAGAAGAAGTACAGTATCTGCAAGCCAAGATGGCTCATACCCACCTCGTAAGTATCGGGGAAGCAGAACGCAAACCGCGTCAAATTTGCCTTTTCTGTCTCTTTGGTTACAGCATTATACTCCCCGCCCGTATAACATCCGGGTTTAACAACACTTACTAAATCACTGTTCGTTAACTGTTTCCGGCTCATGCCCATTCTTCCTTTCCATCGCAACAATTACGCCCATCAGTATAAATAATCCAACGCACACCGCAAATGGTATACGTCTATCAATGCCCGAAAGCCATCCTATTATAATCCCAAACGGGCTTGAAACCCCAAGCATAATAACAGTCAGCAAACTCATAATCCGTGCGCGCTCTGCAGGGTCTACGTTTTGGATAACTAGCGCGTCCCTTCGCGGTAAAAACAGTGCCGCCGCACTTGCGTCCAAGGCCGTAAAAGCAAGCAGTAAAATAATAACTTCGGGCGGTGTCATAATTAACAATACGAACCCACTTATATAAATCCCAAGCCCCACAAGCATAACCGCGTACTGAGGGAAACGGTTAAGCCTATGCTGCACGCCAATGAAAAACACAAGCATTATTGCTGCACGCAAGATAGGAAACACCGCAAGAAATTCCTCTGGCAGACCTAAGTCCTGAGTTACATACAATGCAAAAAAGTTGTGTGACGTCATCTGTTGTATGCTGACTAATGTGGTCAAAATAAGCACCCGCCAAGTGGCCGGGGTCTTTAATATTTGCTTTAGCACGCCGCCATATTCCGCAATTAGACGGTACATGGGTACATTGGCAGTTTCCCTCATGCGGACTACACCTTGCGCGGTCTCTTTGCTATACACCTGCAATATAACAAACTTAACGGTCATACATACAAATGAAATCCCAAACAGTACCCGCATAACCGGCACAAGGCTAAACACACCAATTAAATAGCCTGAAATAGGCGCAAAAAAAACAGCTAGTAGCCCGGCTATGTAAATAAGATGATACAGCTGAATTATCTTTTCTTTAGGCGCATCTTCTACCAGCAAACATTGCCAAGACACATGGCTAATCTGCCAAATGCTGTTAAATATCGCCGCAACAAGAAACCACCGGAAATCCTGCGCAAATGCCCAAATCAGCACCGGGATGCTCCATGAAACAATATCAACAACGAAAGTAGTCAGCCGCCGTCCAAACTTATCAGTCAGAACACCGCCCATAAGTGCTGTGAACATCTGCAAAAACATCCCAACTGAAAGAAGGATGCCGATATCGGCATCCTGTAAGCCTAAGCTAAACATATACATCGCGAAAAAAGGCGAATAAAGCGCCCAAGGTATACTCCACAGCGGCTCTGTCAGTATACAGTAGCGGGGGTTGCCCTCTAGTGATTTTAAGGAGGCTACTGTAGCACTGCTACTTAGCCAACGTTTTAATGAAACTATAATGCCACCTTCTAATCGCCTTCGTAATAATATCCGTTGTATGGGTCGTCGTCATATGGAGGGTCAGTCCCGCCGTTTGCTGGGTCATAAGGGTACTCTGGCGGATAATCATCTTCGCCGTTTTCATCTGGAGGCGGAGTCGGTTCGGGAGTCGGCTCGGGGGTCGGTTCTGGAGTTGGCGTTGGTGTCGGCTCTGGTTGCTGGGGGTCCGGTTCATCGTCTGGTTCATCTACAGCTTCTGCAAATATTTGCATCTGTATCGCCTGCAACGGCTCAGCCAGACTTACCCCTTCAGGCAATGCGGCTGTTAGTGGCACCCAATGGATACCGATAGGCAAGTTTCGTAAATCCATCTCTATACCAACATCACTGGAAGTCATTGCACTTACTCGTGACCGTGGCCCGCTAACAACCGCCCGTACATTTTCGGGGTTAACAAGCACCGCAATTACACCACCCCCGCGCATAAATATATCGCGTGGCTGTATAAAAAATGGTCGCGTCATTAATTGCTCAATAACCACACTGGCCATTGTCTCGGTAGGCGCATAGCGGCTAAGTTCCACCCCTTCTGGCAGGAAATCGGCAAATACTAGCTGCCGCTCACTGTCTTCGTTAAGGCCGTTTAGGTCAAACTCTAGCACAATATATTCTGTTTCGTTCAGTATATCCGCCGGGCCAACTACATCCACATGCAACACATAAGGGGTTAAGTCTGCCCACGCAAATCCTTGTGCAACCTCACCGGTAGGCACAACTTGCACTCCTACAGTCCGCACAGGCAAAACTTGTACATTTACCCGGGTATCAATCATGCTTAAAGTGACATCGTCTGTCATATCCTCACCATTGTGATCAAAAACCCTAAGCGGTACTTCCGAAATATCAAAACTTGCCTCGGCATTGGCTAAGTCAACCTCTACCCGCACATATTCAATCCTATCAACATGAGTACTTGCGCCAATAACCCTTACGTCACGGAACTCTGCTCTGGCAGACCTAAACTCAAAACCATCACCAACCTGTCCGGTATAATCAACCCCTATATTAAAAGACCGTCCTATCTGCCTATCCAGTACCACCTCAACATATGTTCCGCCAAAATCTGCCCTACGCGCAGATATGAACGTAAAACCTGGCCATAAATTAGCATGGATCCTAAGCATCTGTGCCACAGGCCCGTCAGACTCCCAAACCGCATCACTGTTAATGGCCCGCATGTCTATAAAGGGGAAGAAATCAAGCCGCTGCTCTGGTGTCAGATAATCAATAACACTTTTATAGTTACGTACAGCGACATTGACAACCATATTTAACAGCTCATCTTCATTAAGCACAACAATTTCATCTCTTGCCAATACATCCCTATTTAACATATACAAAGGGTTAGAAAATGTCTCGTTCACATGCGGGTCATGCATATTCATAGCAAATATCCACACAACTACAGCCAGCACAAGCGATATCAATTTCCACTGTACATCTGTATAAAAAAAGGACAAGATTTTCGTAATCATTCTCAGCCCTGCCCCCCTCTTTTCCCCCTGAAGAAGGCAAACCGCGGCTTTGCCGGCTCGCCAAACAATAACATCTCACGCATCTGACTCTCAGAAACACCACGGGTTAGCTTCCCGTCAATGGCAACAGAAATTGTACCCGTTTCCTCAGAAACCACCACGACCCGCGCGTCAGACACTTCAGATATACCTACAGCCGCCCGATGCCTTGTACCCAGTGCGCTGTCCAAAGACTCTGCAGATGAAAGCGGTAAAATACACTTAGCTGCCGCAATCCGGTTACTGCGTATTATCACTGCTCCATCGTGAAGCGGTGTATTTTTTTCAAAAATATTTAATAAAAGCTGGCTGCTTACCTGCGCGTCAATACCTAATCCTGTACGTTCCTGCTCACCCAAATCTACACCTTGCTCTATTACTATAAGCACGCCTGTATCAACCGCGCTCATCATCTTTGCTGCCTTTATTATCTCGCCAATTGTCTCTTCATTGGCATATACCTTTTGCTCACTGTCTATTTTAAAGGACGCAAGATACTGCCCTCGCCCCATCTGTTCCAAAACCTTCCTTAACTCCGGTTGAAAAATTACCACCAAGGCAATTAGCCCAATTGTAAAAGTATGCTGCAGAAGCCATCCCAGTGTTACCAAATCAAAAACCGTGGCAATAAACCATAGCGCAAGCATAATGACAATACCCCTAAGCAGCACCCATGCATGGGTGCGCTTAATCCAACGCAAAATCAAATACAAAATCCCGGCAATGATTAAGATATCCAGCACTTGGGCAGGGCCAATTGCAGGAATCGTTTGTACCGGGATATTGGTAAAATCAATTAGCCCATCTAAAAAGGCGTAAAACATATGTTACTCTCCATCCATATCAAAGCGGCGCAGCTGCTTTGACACCCAATTTTACCGGCGAGAACCGCAAAGCAGCTTCCTAAAGATTAAAAATAAGCTCTATTCTTCATCCCCCGGCTCCGAATCCGGGCGAATGCGACGAACCACACGCTTAGGTTTTGTCATTATAACTTTGGGCACAACACGTACATGATAATAATTATTATCATCCTCAAACTGTACAGATTCCGCCCGCTGATAATCCAGCACAGAGTCAAAAAGCCGCACAAGCATAGCAATAATGCCGCACAATATACTCCACATTATCATAGAAAAAACAGAAATCTCCGCATTATCAAACACAACCATTAGTATAAAGCCCATAATAATAACAAAAACACCCAAACCAATAGCAATCTCCTTTGACCAGTCTATGGCTTGGCGGCTAACAAAATACACAACAATTATTACCATAGCAAAAACCACAGCCTCCAGCACCCAAGCTGTGCTTTCACCAAATCTAGCCGCAAAAGTCGCGTACGCGTCTGTAAATACGGTAGGCAACTCCGTAATGATACCAGAAATATCCATATCTCCAAAGTCGATGGCGGTCGGTTCTAATAAATCCATCACAATTGGGATATTTGCACTGATAAATACCCCTATCACCACAGGTATAATTGCCGTAACAGGAAAATATAACCCAATAACAAGCGGCACTAAGTAAGGAATATTAAAAATAGAGGCAAGCACAGCAAAAAGAATGATATATGATTCCTTAGCTGCCATACGCCCATAGAACAAAAATATCAAGAATAAAAACAGAAACACCGCAACAGCAAGTTCAATACTGGCAGAAATTTGAGAGGTGATACTTAAAATGATAAGCAACCAGCTAAGATTTGCTGGCATGACTGTGAACAACAACGCAAACAGCCATGTAAGCATAGTAGATGACACGATATCAAAAAACGGTTCTAAAATTTCATGGGCAAAGCCGATTGATAATATCCGGGAAAATATAAACAACCCCAGCAAAAATTTTAATATAGGCAAAAAGAAAACTTCAAATCGCTTAAAAAATTTCACCACGGTTTCCCGTGTTATTAGCACCATTTCCATTAGGTGCCTCCTTTTTATTAGACTTGGAAACTGCCTTGCCACTCCGTAGACAAAAGGCCGCAAAGCTTATATGGCTTAACCTGAAGCCACATAAGACCGATGGCCGATTATCAAACACACGCTTTATACACTAGCATCAGCTACCAGCAGGCCTTTCAGGCGTCCTTGATACTTTAGTATGCTCATGTCCAGCGGCATCCTCCACCGGTCTTGCATCGCCCGTAGGCATAGCTGTATATGGTTTCGGCCTTGGTGGATATGGCTTGTCTGATTGCGGTGTCATAGATGGGTGAGGCCTTGCATATCCCACAGGAGCGGTGGGCGGCAACACAGTCGAGCCTGACGACACTGGGCGCGGCGGCATTGTCGCATTCGGCGAAATGGAATACGGCATTCTTGTTTCATCCGTTTCTGCAGTGCGTGGCGGCCTTGTATATCCTGTAGACACGGGACGCTCCGTTCCACTTTGCGTGTGGGCTTGGCCTGCTCGTACAAGGGGCGCTGTATTGCCCGGCAATGGAAGCCGCGTTCGCTCCGGCGGCTTGCTGCCAGACGTATGCCCAGCGGGCTTTGGCGGCGGAATTCGCTTACGCGGGCTTGCTTCTGCCGGTTCGTCTTCATAGGCTCTTTGGGTACGCTCTTCCAGCCGTTCTAACTGGCGCACCAATGCTTGATACTGCGAAAGACGCTTCTGCACAAGATAATACTGCCGCGTACCTTGGATTGTGCCAATAAGGGAATAAGCAGCCAAAACAGCCACGATAAACATAAGCGAATCAATACCATACTGCTGAAAATTAAGCTGAAATAAATCCATCTCATGAACAATAAAAGCCCGAAGCCAATAAATAACCAAAATTAATATACTGCCAAGGCCTACAGCAAGTCGTGTCCCAAGATTATTACGGTAAACATAATCGTGACGGAAGTATTCATTAGTAATGCGGTCAGCGGCGCCCTCATGCTTATCGTAAAGTGCAAGCCGCGTCATTGTGATAATTTTAAGTTGGTTAACCATAAATTGCTTCATGCCTCCTAAGTCGGCAAACTTAAATCATATTATAATGCCTTGCAAGAAATGTCCAGTTACGCTTAAACGTCATTGCATGTCCGGCACTGTCTGGCGCGGCATTTTGGCCTTAACAATATGCGCATATCCGACAGCTACACCGTAAGCGGCTACATCGCCTGCCGCAACAACTACCCTGTGTATAACCATAGCCGATAACAGAATACTCTCATTTAATATACCACCCAAAAACGTCAGCATAATAATCTCGCGCACCCCAAGGCCGCTGGGCGCACCAGGCGTTAAAAACCCCGCAAGCCAAGCCAGCAAAAATAGCCCCATAACTGTAGGTGCCATCCCCGGAGACATTTCCTGCCCCAGCACAATAAGGGTAGCCAAAAAGGTTCCACTCCACAACACCATAATAAGAAGCGCAAAACCAAAACGCTTAACAAGCACCAATGGCCTTAACACCTGCATATGCTTGAATAGCTTGCGCAGCCCATTTGAAATCTTATGCCTAAACGAAAAAGCAACAGACCCACCTATGACAAATACAGCAATAATGATGATGATAACAGCAGTGGGCAGCTCCATTTGACTAAAATGCGCCCTAGCGTGGTCAAACACTGTCGCAAGAACGATAACAATAGCAGCAACTGCCACAAGCGCACCTTCGATTACAGTAGAAAGGGCTACCTCCGGATGGCCTAAGTCTTCTGTTTCCACAGCTAATCGGTTGCGCCCCACTACATACATAACCCCACCAGGGATATATTTATATAAGTTAGAAATGCTGTAGACCAAAAGCCCTAATGGCCTATCAACCAACACCCCCGAAACATTTTTTATCATTGCACGGAAGTTAAACCCTGCCATCAAAATGCCAAATCCCTCAAGCAACGCCACAAAAACCAGCCCCGCAACAACTCCGGCAGACGCAAAGACCGCAACATCAATATCGGCGGATTGAACAAACAGCCGCCTCGCCAAAAAGGCCAAAGACGCAATCATCAAAACTGTCCCGGCCCATGATACTACCTGCTTTGTCGTGGGGCGCTTCATCGGCTCCACCAGCCTACCGGCTCGCCATTGGGCCATAGAAACTCTCGCCAACTATACATTAACTCACTTAATTCCCTTCCAAATATTTCAATTGCCATATCAAACTGGCTGTAATTATCAGATATATACATTTCCAAAAGCGCCTCTATTCCAAAATTATTATAAAGATACAACACAAAAGAACCCGCGTCATCATATGTCCAGCTTTCCCGTCCAAATGTATCCTCTCCGCAAAAAAACGGAAGAATATGCCCATTGCCGCCTCTGGACATAGTATCAATATTAGACAATTGCGGTACGTTAAACCTATATGGCCTTGCACCCTGAAACGCGTCCCTAAACATCAACTCACCCAACACCGCCATCCCTTCCAACATCCATGTTGCCGGGCGGTGGCCTGGAAACGCTCTAAATAAAAGTATATGCACTACTTCATGAGACATTGCCCATGGCCCAAGACGCGCAGTGCTGGCCAAAGTGATTTTATCGTTTGCCACAAAATTAACATCCGTGGCATCCCAGTCAAACGCATCCGCCATATAAGCTATAGCATCGGGGATGCTTGATACGCCAAAAGGATACAGTGTCACACGAATGTTATCACTATAACCCACAGGAAAGCGGTAACTTACATATTCAATCGCGGCATCCATGTATTCTACAAAGCTTGTAACCCTTGCCCATGTCCACACATAATCTTCACCTATAAAAATATAACTGCCATGCTCGGTCATCACTTTAAAATCGCCAAACCTGTACAGAAAAAACGCATCCGAAACAGCGGAATCACCCGTTAGTTCTATAATATAATCGGCAAAAGTACCGGCAAAAGTACGGGCATTGGTTTGCGCAAGCCGTACAATATCATACAATTCTCCGGCATGTGACCATCTTCTCACAAATGTGTAAGCGGCACTTAAAACATCATTACGGGTTATATCACATGGGCCAAGCGCAGAAAAAAGCCATGCATCCCCTGGCGGGGCACCGGTGTCCTGCTGCAACCATATAATTAGGCACTCATTAGAAAGCGGCGCGCCGTCCCCTGCCATCAGATAATTTTCCAACCCCAGCGCCAGCCACATAGGAATGGGGTACGGCCCAAGAAAATAAAGATATGCCAAAACCCCCTTGTCAGGAGTTGCTGCAAAACGGTAGTTAACCCGTCTCTCAGGGATATTTCCGCTATCAGCCACAAAGAAGAAATCACTAAAATGCCTATCTGGAAAGAATTCATATGCAGCATCAAACACTTCCATGATGCTTGCAATCGCTAGTTGCGCATAACCAATATCAACATCACTGGCCAGATGAAAATTTAATGCCCCTTGCCCAAACTCAACAAAAGCTGTATAGGGGTACCCTTTCATAGCAAAATAGCCCTCCGCACTAAGAACAGTAACCCTTGGAAACAACTCTGCCGCAGCGTATGGCTGTGACACAGATGGCCGTAGAGCAGGCGGGGATATTTGTACAGCAGATACCGGCTCATATATAGTAGCTACAAGCCCCGTGCTTTGCCAAAGGGTAAGAGTCTTTTCCACATCACTGATGATAAAAAACGACATGGCTATAACCGCGCTAAACCCTATTATGCCTAGAATATTTTTATAAGATTTCATACAATGCCCCATATCATCCGTTACCGGCATCTAAATGTTCATGCTAAGGCTTTTGCACAACGCATGCGGTGGAAATTGGCTACATCTATTTCCACATCAATTGGATTATCGCCAGCTAACAAGATAACTATAATAGCAAGCAGTCAAGGACCGCCTTCGTCATTAGTATCAAAACCTATAGTGGCATGAAAGGCTCATACACACAAAGCTAGAATAACCCTCGCAGCACGAACGCGCCATCGAACATACAATAAGAATATTTTATTATTGTATTTACACGCAATCAAGCCCAAAACAAAATTTACAAAATGTATACAACTAATATTTTAAGGCGATGTATAATACAGAAGAAAATCGTAATTCCCAAAGCATAGTAGCGATTAATTTTTTATTAAGGAGGTATTTGTCATATGAACGAATTTAACCATGACACAAGTATATTCGGCACTGTTAATCACGAACTCATGCAAAGTGAAACGCCAAAACCGGAGGAACGCACCCACTTCACAAGCACGGAAACGCTTCCACCTACTTACCGAACATACGCGAAACCGACCCCCGCATACATTCCCCCAGTAAAGAAAAACAGTTTCACCCGCTATCTTGCAGTTGCTATGTTGGCAATAGCCATAGGCGGTACTTTTTTAGGCTTAGGCTTAGCCGCAGGCTACGCAACAACACGGCACTTCCTGCCCGAAACACCTCCGGCAACAGAAGCAACCCCTGCTAACCCCGGCTTTCACTCTATTGCCTTAGAGCCGATGATCGTAGCTATTGATCCACATATCCCTGATTTTACGCAGGTTATAGCCATGGTAAAAGACGCGGTAGTAAGCATAAATGTATCAGCAACGGTTCAGCGCGGCGGGTGGCTACCACCAATAGAACAGCCAGGCGCAGGTTCCGGGTTTATTTTCGCCCAAGATGATGATTATGTATTTATTGCCACTAATAACCATGTAATAGCCAACGCTACAACAATAACAATATCTTTAGACGACAACGAAAGAGTCTACGCCCGTGCAATAGGAACAGATGTCGAATCCGATTTGGCCGTACTGGCAGTGTCAAAGGCAGACTTAGAAGAAAAAGGCGTGCCATTCGCAATAGTAGAGTTAGGATGCTCTGACCGTATGCGCATGGGGGATTCTGTTGTTGCGATAGGTAATGCTATGGGTGCGGGCCAAACTGCCACTAAGGGCATTGTAAGCGCCGTAAACCTGCAAATTACAGTAAATGACCCTAACTCTCATATACCTTTGGTACTGGATGTCCTTCAAACAGACGCGGCAGTTAACCAAGGCAATAGTGGTGGCCCGCTTATTAATCAATATGGCGAAGTAATCGGCATAGTAACAGCCAAGCTATTTGGCCACGGAATAGAAGGCATGGGGTATGTACTGCCCATTAACGATATTCACGACTTGCTAATTATGTTAAAAGAAGAAGGCTCGACAAGGCATGCGTTTTTAGGCCTGCATACAATCCAAATTAACGAGCAAATCCGCAGCCAGTTTAACCTTCCCGCAACGGGTATGCTGGTAAGAGAAGGCGGAGTAGCACCAGATAGCCCGGCCTATCACGCCGGTATCATAGACTGGGACTTGATAGTGCAGCTTAACGGGCAAACTGTCACTAATCTTGAGGAGTACAGGGCCGCACTTGCCACCACTAGACCCGGCGATGAGGTAATTATTGGGGTATATCGCAACAGGGTATTCATGGAGATTACGGTTGTGATGGGAAGCAGGATGCAGTAGTATAACCGCTAAACTTTATAATATATTTCAATATGAGGAGCCGCGCTAAGCGCGGTTCCTTTGGTTATAAAAACCTTTGGCCCTATCATCAATGCCGCCGAAAAACCTTTCACTAATGAAGCGGCTTGCCGCTGAACAAAGTATCAAAACCGGACAGCAAAAAAATTGGCAATAACACATGCACTTCTGCTATAATAAAAAAGTGGCACTGCCACTTTGCTTCCGTAATTGCCAACGGAAACTGCAAGGCAGTTTCCTAATATGTACAAAGGCGTGGTATAATCATACCCGCGTTTTTGAGAGGAGATTAACATGGACTATTCACGTTTAGGGAACATGCGCCGCCGCAGGCGGCAAAATTCCCAAACCATCCGTATACGCAATAAGATTAGCTTATTAACTTTGCGCGCTGTATTGGCAGTCGCACTGGTTGTCGTTTTTGCACTTCCGGCGATGGGGATTGGGGCATGGCTTGGAGTTTTGTCTTATGCGCCGGACTTGCTGCCGCATGGTGTACGTCAAGGTGACTACGCATCTCAAATAATATGCCCACGCACAGGTGAAGTAATACAAACATTACATCGCGGTATAAACCGCACGCATATCCCCCTTGAATATATCCCACAGCACTTGCGCGACGCGTTTATCGCTATCGAAGACGAGCGATTCTTCTATCACAATGGCGTTGACATGCGCAGCATGGGCCGTGCTATGTTTCGTCTGGTTAACCCGAATTACAACACCTCCGAAGGGGCCAGCACTATCACCCAACAATTAATAAAAAATAGGCTGCGGCGCTTCGACAGTGACCTAACCACAAAATTACAAGAGCAATATTTAGCTGTTCGTTTCGAAAGAGAATTGACAGAACAGTTAGGTTGCCGTATCGCTGCAAAAAATTATATATTGCAGGAATATCTAAATACCATTAACTTAGGCCGCACAAACCACGGAGTACAAGCAGCGGCAAACTTCTATTTCGGTGTTGACCCAATGTATCTAAGCATTGCCCAAGCAGCATCTATAGCCGCCATAACTCAAAATCCCACATGGCTTGTACCTGATAGGCACCCAGAAAGAAACTGGGAGCGTGCGACGCATGTATTAAACAGTATGCTAAGGCTAGGATTTATAACCGAAGAAGAACACTATGAGGCCATTAACACCGATGTCTACGCAACAATTGTCCGTAATGATGATGGGGAATTAATGCCAACTACATCCCCTTTCAGCTGCTTCACAGAAGCTACGATAAACCAAGTTGTAGAAGACTTAATGGAAGCATTTAACCTATCCAGATTTGAAGCAAACGAGTGGCTTAATACACGCGGGCTTCGTATTTTCTCCACTCAAGACAGGCATATACAAGCAATTGTAGATGACGTTATGTTGGATGACACTATGTTCCCCACAGGTGCCGGCCGCTTTGAGATTTATGTTACCTATGTTATGACCACACGCAACACTTTAACAAATCAAATAAGCAACCGCCGCCGTTCGCGTACGGTAAGCAATATGGAGCAAGCAGAAGCAGCTATCTATGAAATGCAGTCTGATATGCTAGGTACTCATGATGAAATCCTATCTGATTACAGGATTTTTCTCCCACAACCTCAAGCCGCTTTCATATTAATGGACCAGCATAACGGTCATGTACTCGCAATACGCGGTATACGCGGCGAAAGAGTCGTAAGCCGTATGCACTGCCGTGCTACAGTAGCAACACGTTCACCAGGCAGTCAGCTAAAACCCCTAGTATTTGCGGCGGGCTTTGACATGGGCATACTTTCCCCAGTCAGCCCAATAGAGGACGCACCGTGGGGTGTACAACCCGTAGGCGGACAATTTTGGAGCCCAAATAACTGGTGGTCGGGCGGCTTTCGTGGTATGCAAACGGCCCGCGCTGCAATCCACACCTCTATGAATGTTGTGTCTGCAAGGGCACTGGTTGATTACGTGGGAATTGATGCTGCATTTGCCTACATGTTAAACCTTGGATTTACCACTCTGGAAGGTACATTGCCGGACGGTCGAGCTTTTTCTGACCGTATTCCCGCGCTTTCTTTAGGCGGCCTGACTCAAGGTGTAATTTTATTAGAATTAGCCGCCGCCTATGCTGCTATAGCAAATGAAGGCATGTACAACAGACCTATATTCTATACTCACATCCTTGACCAAGATGGCAATCTTCTCTTAGAAAATAATCGCGCACCCCGCCAAGTATTGCGCAGGGAATCAGCTTATCTTTTAACCCACACAATGATGGACACATTAAATCCAGCATTAGGCGCAACAGGAGGCGGCCAGCGCTTTGACGACCTTCAAATGCGACGCGATATTCCAATAGCAGGCAAAACAGGCACTTCCCAACAAGGACGCGACTCTGGATTTGTTGGCTATACTCCTTATTTTACAGCGGCTGTGTGGCTTGGATTTGATGTACCAAGGCCGCTTCCTCACAATTTCACCAGATACCGTGAGAGCCTGTGGCGCACCATAATGGAGCGCGTGCATTATGGCTTACCGCCAAGATCGTTTGTACGCCCAAGCGGGATTGTTACGTCCAGCGTTTGCCGTGACTCAGGCCTCCTTGCTACAGACCTTTGCCGTACAGACCCACGCGGCAATCGTACAGTTTCTGATCTTTTTGCGTCGGGGAACATACCCACACAACACTGTCACGTTCATCAACAACTTAGAATATGCGATGTAAGCGGGTTGCTTGCAGGGGATTCTTGCCATCCAATGCTTGTATCATATAGGGTTGGGATGATGCTTCCGCCTCTGCCTGATTGGGCCGCAGGGACTCATGTACCGGGGCGGCAGTATGCCTTTTCGCGCGCGGTACTGGAAGGGCACGTGTGCATAAACTGCCAATACCACCATCATGAGTGGTTCAACCCAGAGGAACCGGATGATGATTATGACGATTACAACGAACCGCCTTCAGACGGCGGCTTTAACTGGCCATGGGATACGCCGCAGCCAACCCCATCTCCGGGCGAATATACCGATTATCCACATCAACCAGATTATAACGACCCGCCCACAGACCCGGGCCAACCGCCATACAACTATTCACCGCATGAGCCGCCAACAGATGATAACCCATATGAAACAGGAAGCGATTACCAAGACTAGGGCCGCAATAAATGACAAAGAATTTTAAGCATATACCTGTAATGCCCCGTGAGGCGGTTAGCGCACTGGCCATCCGCCCCGGGGGCATTTATGTAGACGGCACACTTGGCGGCGGCGGCCACTCAGCGCTGATACAAAAGGAACTTGGAAAAAACGGGCGGCTAATTGGTGTAGACCGGGACATAAACGCGATAACCGCCGCGGGCAACCGGCTGAACATAGAAACAGTACATGGCAATTTTCATGACTTACCGCAAATCTTGCACGACAAAAAAGTGGACAAGATAGATGGCATACTTTTGGATTTGGGTGTTTCATCCCACCAGTTAGATACCCCTGAAAGAGGATTTTCATATCGCCTAGAAGGTCGCCTTGATATGCGCATGAACCAAGACACAGGATTAACCGCGCATGATATTGTTAACTCCTATCCAGAAGAACGGCTGGCAGATATCCTATATATCTTTGGCGAGGAACGTTTTTCGCGGCGTATAGCTAGGGCTATAACCGCCGCAAGGCTACTGGCCCCAATAGAGACAACCCTGGAATTATCTGCCATTATCGAAAAAGCTATTCCACGTTTCGGCAGCAAGAGTAATGCGCCACACCCGGCCATGCGTTCATTTATGGCCATTCGGATAGCTGTTAACGATGAACTCCACCCACTAGACGCGGCACTTGCCAATATCGTAAATTGTCTAAAATCTGGTGGGCGTATTGGCGTAATAACCTTCCATTCATTGGAAGACCGCATTGTTAAAACCTGCTTTAACAGGCTAGCTGCACCTTGCAACTGCCCGAGGGATATACCGTATTGTGTTTGCGGAAAATTGCCATTAGTGCGGGTTGTCACAAAAAAACCTATTTTGCCATCACAGGAAGAATTGGCCAGTAATAGCCGCGCAAGTAGTGCAAAGTTACGTGTGGGGGAGAAATTATGAGAGTGCAAACACCACCCAATTCCCCTGTAAGAAGGGGCCGAAAAACACAAACCCACCCCGCCCCTAAAGCCAGACCGGTAGCAAGGCGCAAGCAGGCTAACATGCGGCAGGCTAAACTCATACAATCGGCAAACCCTGACACCACTGTTCGTAAACGTGGAAATGTATACTTTTTATACCACAAAAAACGTAGAGGTATATCGTGGCGGCTGGCGATAACTATATTATTGGTCTTTGTTGTTGGGGTGGGCGTTGCTGTCAGTTTTGCCACAATTCACAATGTGGACAGGCAGATCACGGCACGCCGCGCCGCGTTAACTAGGCAATTAGAAAACAACCTTTCTTTGGATGCGAGAACAGTCGAGCGATATACTCATGATGAAATTGTACGCCGCGCTCACGCAATGGGTTTAAGAGAGCCTGACTCTTCGCAGATAGTCTATTTCTACGCACCGGTTTATAGCCAAGTGGTTTTTAGGTACACCCCGGCCATTGACAACGAGAATCAATTTTGGCAAGGGGTAATAGCCTTTCTAAGAGGTTTGGCAGAACGAGTTTTCCGATAGTCACCCAGCGGGTAGTTGCCCAACATATACAAGTGAAATAAGCAAGTTAGGAGCATCTGCATGAATAGACAAAATCCCAAATCTAAGGCGTCCTTGCATGAGCGTAGCCGTAACAGGCGTGCTGTGCTAATGGGCGTTTTTTTTACAGCTTGCCTAATTGGTGTACTGGTTCATATTTGGTATTGGCAGAATATTTATTCCGAGCGGGACCTGATTGGGGAGGCAACCAGAAGTCAGGAACTTACAGCGGCAGTCATTGGCGCTGTTAACCCCCAGCGCGGCATAATTACGGACCGTAACTCTGTACCCATAGCCCGAAGTGTACCTGTGTACTATGTTTTTGTGGATGTGAGGCATGCAGTAAACAGACGCAACCCGAGAAACAGGGACTTGATGCAGGAGACTATAGATGCCCTGCATGAGGCCCTTGATATACCTACTGCCCGGCTTGAAGCTATATTTGCCAGAGATGAATATGGAAATTTAGTAAATGATTATCACCAATATATAGTTATGCACGATGTTCCGGCAGACATTGCCCGCGCATTAAGAGATAATCACCGCCTGCCCGACATACATGCCAGAGGGCAGACTTACCGCTGGCATTCGGACCCTTTTTTCGCCCCACATGTAATTGGGTTTAGATGGGGGGACTCTTTCCATGGGCTGGAACTTGCGTACAACACGCAGTTAAGCGGCACACCGGGGAGGTCATTCCGGGATACAGACAGGCACGGCAACCCCATATATGCAGCATATAATGTAAGGCATGGGGATACGCTTATAACAACCTTAGATTCAGATATCCAACGCCGGGCTCAGTATTTTGTTGACCGTACTTTCCGGGAAATACCCAGCGGAAATGTAGGGCTTATTGCTATGAACCCGCACACAGGCGAAATATATGCCATGGCCCAAGCCAATAATTTTAATGCTGCCGACCCTGGCAACCCAAATTATTTTTCCGACCCCTCCATGCGAGCCGGTTGGGATAATATCAGCGGGGATGAACGGGTAAGACGCATGCAGAACACTTGGAGGAATTTCCACATCAACCATTCATTCGAGCCGGGTTCGATATTTAAACCTTTTGTGATTGCGGCAGCCTTAGAAGAAGGCGTGTTAAGGTTGGATGATACCTTTTTCTGCGGCGGGAGTATCCCTGTTGCAGACAGAATCATCTGGTGCTGGAACAGAACCGGTCACGGCACTTTATGCCTGTCATCTGCGCTATATCGTTCTTGCAACGTAGTCATGGTGGAAATAAACCGCCGTCTGGGACGTGATGCATTTTACCGCTACAGAGGCTATTTCGGGTTTGGAGAACGTACCGGGATTGATTTACCTGGCGAGTTTGATTTGTCTTCGCCCTTGGTAATGTACCCACTACATCAGCTTGGCCCTGTGCAAATGGGGACAAGTTCAATCGGTCAGGGCTTTAACACCACAACAATCCAATCTATCAACGCTTTCGCTTCATTGATTAACGGCGGCAATCTTATGCAGCCATTTGTCGTAAGTCAGATTGTTAACACAGAGGGCATAGTTGTGCATCAAACCACACCAACCGTATTGCGGCGAACCGTCTCCCAAGAGACGGCAGATTTTATGCGCAATGAAATGCAAAACGTAGTATCAGCGGCAGGCGGCACGGGTACTGCAACGGCAATAGCCGGCCACGCGATAGGTGGCAAAACAGGAAGCGCTCAGCAAGGCCGCGGCGGCGATACAGAAGGGCTAACCCTTTCATATATAGCATTCACCCCGGTAGAGAACCCGGAAATTGTTGTTATGATGACAATAGACCATGTAGAAGACCATACACACAGTGCCGGCCGCACTGTAGCCCCAATTGTACGCGAATTTTTCTTAGATATTATTCAAATGCGCAGTATGCGCCCCTCGGATTGGGATGTGTACGAAAACGGTCATCCAATGCTGCCGGGTAACGACCCTATGCCAGATTTTTCGGGTTGGCGCGTTACGGATGTTGTCCGTAATTTGAATAATCTTAACCTTGACTTCATAATAACTGGTACAGGCACAGTAGTTTCCCACCATTTCCCTGCAGCAGGTACAACAATGCCGCGAGGAGATACACCTGTTTTCATACACGTATACCAATATGACGACCCTAACATGGTAGTCGTACCCGAATTAGTGGGCCTATGTATAAACACGGCAAATACAATGCTTGGGGCAACGTTCCTGCAAGCGATGGTGGCACCATCCATTCAGAGCGACCGTAGCGGCAGCCAGTTTACACCTAGCACGGCCAGCGCTGTTGAAAGAGAGGCTGATGGCAACGATACATCTTCAATAATTATACGTCATCAATTTCCTGCGCCAGGCACATTTGTGGAACGAGGATTTCAGGTAAGATTAAGAACGGATTGATTTATCACTCTCAATTAAAAGCATTATAAAGGGGAGAGAAAGTAGTGCGAAGTTTGGAAGAATTGCATAGACTGGCCGAGCAAGGCCACGATGAAAGCCAGTTTACACTCGGCTACATGTATGCCAGCGGCAAGGGCGTAGCTAAGGATGTTCAGGTTGCAAAGGTATGGCTGGAAGAAGCAGCCATGGCCAACAACCCAAGAGCACAATATTACCTAGGAGAGCTTTATAACGAAGCAGGTAAGAGCGACCCAAAAGGAGCATATGCACAAATGGCATACTGGTGGGGCCGCTCGGCCAGCCATACCTATTGGGAAACCATAGAGGGCTACGATGGCCGTGCTATTTCGATGCGGCGCTTGGCGTGGCTTCATATGCATTCCGATTTTGATGCCGCTGACCCGGAAGGCGCGTTAAGATTACTTGAAAGGCTGACAACAAAATTCAGTTCCCCACGTTCTGCAATCGAGTTAGGGATTGTATATTCTGCCGGGTCTTTTATGCCGCTTTCTAGGCGCTTAGGCGGCACACCAATTGAGCAAGACATAGTAAAGGGCATCCGCCTTATAGAGCGGGGTGTTTTAATAATCGAAAACGGCAGTAATGACATAGATTACAATTTATACAGCGCCATTGGAGATACATATCTGATGCCAAGCGGCACCGAGCCTATTACTGCCGAAGCCTTGCATAAGGGCATTATATATAAGCGAAAGGCTTTAGATAGGGCAATCGGCGTTAACGAGGACGCGGCATACAACCTGCAAGTCCAGATAGCAGAATTAGAAAGCAGGCCCGGAGCGTTAAGGCCAGCCGTGGCGCTGCCAAAGCCCGCGCATGCATCCGCAGAAGCTATAGGTTTAAGCGGAGAGATGACAGAAAAATTCGCACAATTCAGCGAGTATTTCGACGGGCTGGAATTAGAGGATAAACGAGATTTCATCAAAAATTTGGACCAGAAATTGCAGGAAAACCCCAGTCCCGAATACAATTCATTTTTACTGCAATGCATAGAAAAATACAATGCGGCATCCCGTGGGGTTACGCTCCACGGTCATGAAACAGCGCATTCTCCGTTTGGCGGCGACGGTGCAGGCCATATGCAAGGCCACAGCCCTCATGCCGGCGAAGAAGCATTTCATGACACTGCACATGGCGCCCATCATCAAGGGCACGAGCCGGGGCAAGGTGAAAACATCAACTACGACCCAATCTATCAAGATGATTATGATGACCCCGATGAACCACACCCGCTTGGCAAATATACAGACCGCATCCACAGCTTTGGCGTAAGTTCGCCGTTTTTAATAGGTGCACTCTTAACAACTGCCGGGGGTATTTTGTTACCAATTATTCTTGGTACTTTTATCTACCACAGTCTAGGCTTTTTGGGCTTTGCTGCTATTGTGTTTACAGCACCGCCTTTTATAGCCCTATGGCTAATTTATGTTGCCTCCAAAGTGCCTAAACCATCGGAAAGATCATTGACCGGGCTTATGTTTTTTAGGCTCACTTTCTTCTTGCATTTAGGTCTTATTGCAGCTATCGCAGCAGGACTGGCACTTAGATTTGGTATGGACGGGCAGGCGTTATTTGGACTTAGTATTTTCGACTCACCGCTTGATTTAGTGCTTATATTGGTTGCGCTTGCGGTTGTTGTGCTGTATGTAACATTTTACTATGGGTCGCTTTTCTCTATACTCAAGGGGATTAGGGACAATATATATTCCAATATGTTTGACCCACTTACAGGGCTTGGGACATTTAACGTCATACACAATATTGTTAGTGTGTTGATTATTGTAGGCTCTATTGCAGTTATCGCGGTTAGTCTCACGCCGCTGGATTTTATTGCTGTCCCAGAGATTGTTTTAGAATTGTTTGACGGTAATAACATGGCGCTTGCTCTTATTGCTATTATGCTAATTGTATCCCGGATTGGGGGGCTTATTAGCATAAGTGTGCTTAGGCAGTTTAACAGCGGGTTAGAGTATGACCTTGAAGAAGTTGTAGGAGAGTTAGAGGATTCGGAGGAATAGAGCAAACCGTAAATTCATAGGCTATACAGAGCATTCTAGAAGGGGTTAGACCTATGAAACCATCTTTAGGTATACGTAAGAAAGCGTTTTATACAATGTTTGTATTGCAAGCAGTAATTTTTGCGTTAATCGGGCGGGTTCTTTACATTCAGGCATTTAGGGGAGAAGAGTTACAGGCACTGGCCTTCGAGCAGCAGACACGCGACAGATTAATCACTCCCAACCGCGGCAGTATATATGACCGCAACATGGTAGGCCTTGCCGTAACCGAAACAGTTGCATCTATAAGCGTGATTTATGCCCAAGCCCGCGGGGATTTACCCGGTGTGGCAAGAGCGCTTTCCCGCGAACTGGATATGGATGAAACTGAGCTTTTAGAAAAAATATCACGGCGGGTGGCCCTTGTAAGAGTGGCTCAAAAAGTTGATGTAGAAGTGGCTGAGCGTATAAGAAGGCTCAACCTTCCCGGCGTGGTTATAGATGAAGATGTACGCCGGATATACCCATTTGGATTTCTTGCTGCCCATGTAATAGGCTTTGTAGGACGGGATAATCAAGGGATTATTGGGCTAGAGGCCAAGTATGACCAATACCTAAGTGGCCAGCCGGGGCGCATTTTAACAGAAACAGATGTAGCTGGGCGTGAGCTGCCCCACGGCAGACAGTATCGCATCCCGCCAACAGATGGTTACGACTTAGTATTAACAATAGACGCGGTACTACAGGCCTATGCAGAGCAGACAATAGAAATGCTAGTGAGAGAGAAAAATGCCCTTCGTGGAGTTATAATTTTGATGAACCCTCAAAACGGGCAAATATACGCATTGGCAAACAAGCCCGGGTTTGACTTGAACGAGCCGTTTACCATACAATCGCCAGAACTGCAGGCAGTATGGGATACCCTTAGTGGGGCAGAGCAAATGAACGCCCTTAACCAAATGTGGCGCAATTTTGCCATAAATGACACCTATGAACCCGGTTCGACATTTAAAATCGTGACATCAGCGGCAGGCTTAGCCGAGGGCCTGACTACCTTGGACACGATTTTTTCATGCAGTGGCAGCATGATGGTAGGCGGGCGGCAAATAAAATGCTGGCGTCACCCCCGGAGCCACGGGGCTCAGACATTCCTTCAAGGGGTACAAAATTCCTGCAACCCAGTATTTATGACCTTGGGGGAACAGTTGGGTGCAGAACTTTTTCATGACTATTTGATGCGTTTTGGCCTTCACCAAAAAACGGGCATTGACCTGCCGGGCGAAGCTGTGGGCATTATGTATGCGGTGGACAAAATAGGGCCTGTGGAGTTGGCAACAATGGCCTTCGGGCAGAGTTTAACTATCACCCCCCTGCAACTTGTACGTACTGCGGCGGCAGTAATTAATGGCGGGTATTTGGTTACACCCCATGTAGGCATGCGGCTGCTGGACTCAAGCGGCACAATAGTGCAAGAGTTTGCTCACGAACAGGGCGATCAGATTATCCCAGCCGAAGTAAGCGAAATGATGCGCTTCATATTAGAGACGGTGGTAAGCGCGGGAACAGGCCGCCGCACATACATACCCGGCTATCGCGTCGGGGGGAAGACTGCAACAAGCCAGAAGCTGCCACGCGGCAGCGGCAGATATATTTCATCCATTATGGCATTTGCCCCCGCCGAAAACCCTACCGTTGTGGCACTGGTACTGGTAGATGAACCAAAAGGTACATACTATGGCGGCCAAGTTACGGGGCCTGTTATGCAGGTGCTTTTGGAAAACACACTGCCATATCTGGGGGTTAATCCCATGTTTACAGATGAAGAACTTGCCACACCCGGCACCGCGCCAGTAGCTTTGCCAGATATACGCGGCATGGAAGTCACTGAGGCTAAAAAGGTACTGACAGAGGCCAGACTGGGTTTTGATGTGACAGGAAATGGTAATACTGTAGTTGACCAGTTCCCCATACCGGGAGAAATGGTCAACCAAGGCGAACGTATTTTACTTTGGATGGGGATGGATACACCATGACGCTTATGAGCTTACTGCAAGATGTGCCACATGAGGTTGTTCAGGCAGGCACTGGTATAACTCATACGATTTCATCTATTGCTATAGATTCGCGAAAGGTTACAGCAGGTGGGTTGTTTATTTGCCTGCTTGGGCTTAGTATGGATGGGCATGAGTTTATTGATGACGTTGCGCGGGCTGGTGTTTCAGCGGTTTTGGTGGAGAAATTTGATGAAACATCTGTTATACCCGCGCTTGATTCTGAATTAAATACGGGGCAGGCTCAGGAATCGCCGGGCATTCAAGACAAAGCTAATGCCCGCGATTTCAACCCTTGGCATGCGAAAGGCAGCCGTATCCACCCGCGCCCGCCGCACTACACCGGCGCGGCCCAACTACGCGAAACCTATCCGTCCGGCCTGACAGTTATCCAAGTAGAAAACACTCGCAAGGCCATGGCCTTAATAGCCGCCAACGCTTACAACCGCCCTGCCGAAAAGCTAAGCCTGATAGGTGTAACAGGTACAAACGGTAAAACAACTACCACACATTTTATTGAAGAAATATTACGCGGCTGCGGCCACAAAACCGGGATAATTGGTACCAACGGCGTTAAAATTGGCCAAGAGCCTATAGATATCCCATTCGCCACCTCAACTACGCCGGACCCACTGGAATTACAGGAAATTTTCGCGCACATGGTAGAGCGCGGCGTTAAATATGTAGTGATGGAAGTAAGTTCTCACGCACTGGCCTTTTATAAAGTTGAAGGGCTGATTTTTGACGTGGGTGTGTTTACCAATTTGACTCAAGACCATTTAGACTTGCACGGCACTATGGACAATTACCGCTTGGCTAAAGCGCAGCTTTTTGCGCAAAGCCGTTTTGCCGTGGTTAACAGCGATGATGAATCAACACCGGTTATGCTACAACATCAAGCAGACGGCGCTCATTTGACTTACGGGCTGGAAAGCGAAGCAGGGCTTTCTGCCCTACATATCGAATATCTTGCGACTGGAATGGCATTTGATTTAGGCGGAAATGCGATATATAGAACGAGCAGCACTATCGATAGTACAATAACAAAAAACAGCCCGGCAAGGCAACAGCGTGGCGTACCAATAATATCCTCTAGATACCGGCTAAGAAAAGCAACAGGCCGCCCAGTGGTGGCGCACCATATTTTAAAAGCCGCTCCAACCGGGCAAAACCTGATTCCACCATGCCGCGTAATTCTACAAGTAAAAGCCCGATTCAATATTTACAACGCGCTGGCAGCAATAGGCACATGCATGGAATTGGGCCTTCCACTCACAGATATCTGTGCGGCGGCGGCAAATATCAAGGGCGTTCAGGGTCGTGTCCAAGATGTTCCCAACAACCTGGGCGCCCATGTATTGGTTGACTATGCCCATTCACCCGACAGTATCCAAAAGACGATAATCAGCGTACGGGATTTTACAACCGGGCGGGTAATAATAATCTTTGGTTGCGGCGGCGACAGAGACAAAAGCAAGCGCCCCATTATGGGAAGCATTGCCGGGGAACTGGCAGATTACTGCATCCTAACCTCGGACAACCCGCGCACCGAAGCCCCCCACGAAATAATAACCCAAATAGAAGAAGGCACAAAACCCACCGGCACCCCGTACGAAATCATAGAAAACCGCCGCGATGCTATTTTTACAGGAATAAAAATGCTAACCCAAGGCGACGCGCTAATAATAGCCGGAAAAGGCCACGAAGATTACCAAATAATAGGCACTGAAACCATCCATTTCAGCGACTACGAAACCGCTGAAGAGGCGTTGAGTGGTTAATAGACAAGAGCGATATGGGATCGATTCCACATCCATGTAAATCTTACCCCGGAATGCGCAACGCGCATTCCATAAAGTTTTTGATTAAACTTTTTTCAAAAAGTTTACGGGGTTTGGGGCAGAGCCCCAAGGTTTTGACCTTAACAGCCAGAGCCCCAAGGTTTTGACCTTTTCATCAAGGAGGAACGCATACCATGCAACTAACAATCCGTGAAATTACAGCAGCCGTAAATGGTCGTTTGGCGGGCAATATACCCGAAACCACCGTCACCTCCATCTGCACAGACACCCGTAAAATACAGCCGGGCGCTTTATTTGTCCCATTTACAGGCGAACGTGTCGATGGCCACGACTACTTAGAAGAAGCGCTTGATAAAGGTGCCGTCTGCGCCCTGACAGAGCGGGAAAGTACCCTATCTTCTCCCGGCCCGCAAATCTATGTTAAATCTACCCGCCGCGCAATTATGGACCTTGCCGCATACTACCGCCGTAAGCACAATATAAAAGTTGTGGCAATAACAGGTAGCGCCGGCAAGACTACAACAAAGGAAATGATAGCCAATGTGCTGGCCCGCAAGTTCAAAACCAAGAAGACCATGGGCAATTTCAACAATGATATAGGCCTACCCCTGTCCATTTTCCAATTGGCCCAGGATGACGAAGTACTGGTACTGGAAATGGGCATGAACCATGGCGGCGAAATCCATGAACTAAGCCTAACCGGCGCACCCAGCATAGCCGTAATCACCAATATAGGCGATGCACATATAGAAAATTTTGAAAACCGCGAGGGTATTCTTCACGCAAAGCTGGAAATTCTGGACGGCTTGTCCCTGAACGGGACGGCAATATTTAACGGCGATGACCCACTGCTAACCGGCAAGATTGCCATGGCAAAGGCCGCGCACTTTAAACTTTTGACCCCCAACTCCGGTAATATTAAGTCTATGGATGAAGTAAACATAGCAGGCGGCAAAGCTCATTTCGAGATAAATGGCCAAGCCATTCATATTAATGTTCCGCTGCCGGGTGCACATATGGTCAAAAACGCGCTTCTAGCCGCGACAGTAGGCATAGAAATGGGCCTAACCTCGGAAGAAATAGCCCAAGGTTTCGACGATTTCATACCACCCGGCGGGCGGCTGGGGATAATGGAAATAAGCGGCATGACTGTTATAAACGATGTGTACAATGCCAACCCCGCATCCATGCAAGAAGCAATAAAGGTAACAGTAAACCAAGATGGCCGCCGTGTGTGCATATTGGGCGGCATGAACGAACTTGGCCAAGTATCCGAGGCACGCCATAAGGAGGTCGGCGCTTTTGCGGCAAATATGGGAATTAACCTGCTGGTAACAATCGGAAACATGGCTTGGTGGATTAACGAAGGCTTCTACGGGACGATACTAAAGCGGCAAAGGGAAAAAGGCCGCGCAGGCAATCAGCCCCTCTTGGACGAAAACGCCGAAAGGCTCTTCGACGTGCCAAAACGCACAATTAGCATAAAAACCAACTCCGGGCCAGACATGGGCGAACTGGGCAAAATCCTACGCCAGACAGACAAGCTGGAGGACACGCCCCCCCAAATGGCCCTGCACTTCGATACAGTAGACAGCTTCTTAGAAGAGTGGCCGGAAATCCTGCGTCCGGGGGACATTGTGCTGGTAAAAGCCTCCCGTGGGATGGCCTTTGAAGATGTAATAAACGGGATAAACCGCGTCAGGTAATTTGGGGCGAAGAACACACCATATATGAAGAGGTAAAGACATGGAAAACGCAATGAATTCAGCCGTATATGCAATCCTTATAGCCTTTGTTGCCAACATAGTGCTAGTACCGATGCTAACCCCATCGCTGATAAGATTTAAGATTGGCCAGTTTGTACGGGATGACGGCCCGGCTGGTCATGCGAAAAAAACCGGCACCCCCACCATGGGCGGAATTATGATAATCATAAGCTTTCTGCTGGCGGCAATGGTGTTTATGCGTGATAACCCAGAAGCGATAGCCATAGTTATGGTAACAATCGGCTTTGGGATTATCGGCTTTATTGATGATTATCTTAAAGTCACAAAACGGCGCTCATTAGGACTTAGAGCGTACCAAAAGTTCATAGGTCAGATAGCTATTTCAATAGCCTTTGTGCTGTACTGGCGTACACTGGACAGCTATTCCACTGCTCTTCTTATACCCTTTTTCCCTGATATGGAGCTTAATTTGGGCTTCTTTTATCCAATCTTTGCGTGCTTTATTTTTTTAGGTTCCACCAACGGCGCTAACTTGACCGATGGCTTAGACGGGCTTGCGGCGGGAGTTACGGCGCTCATAGCTACGTTTTTCCTGTTTGCAGCTTGGACTCACGGCTCGCCTGCCATGCCGGTTATAGGGGCAGCAGTAGGAAGCCTTTTAGGCTTTTTGCTGTTTAATTCCCACCCGGCCAAGCTGTATATGGGGGATACCGGCTCACTTGCACTGGGCGGGTTTATTGCGGCGGTTGCACTGATGCTTAGAATGCCTCTTTTTTTGGTAATTGTTGCTATTATTTATGTAATCGAGTCTCTTAGCGTGATTATACAGGTGGGCTATTTTAGGATGACAGGCGGAAAACGGTTTTTTAAGATGGCACCAATTCATCATACATTTGAGCTTAGTGGCTGGCCGGAGACCAAGATCGTGGCGTTTTTTTATGTAATAACCGCGATGGCCTGTTTGCTAGGATATTTGGCTTTGCAGGGACTATAATCTCATCATAGCAAGGACATATTTCGACGAAAATGCTTTGGAGGTTAACATGCGTTTTGATGGAAAAAGAGTCCTAGTATGTGGTATGGCCAGAAGTGGCCAAGCCGCTGCGGCACTGCTTGCAGACCTAGGCGCTAAAGTTACCGCTCAGGATTTACGAGAAAATATAGACTGGGCCTATGACCCTAAAGAAAAGGGTCTGGCCCTTTATTTAGGGCAAAACCCCTATGCAATCATAAGTGAGTTTGACTTAGTGGTTATTAGCCCCGGCTTAAGCATCTACCTTCCCTTTATAGTAAAGGCGAAGGCCCTTGGTATACCCGTATGGGGCGAGGCCGAGCTGGCATTTAGCCTATTCCCATGCCCGGTTGTGGGCATTACTGGCACCAACGGCAAAACCACTGTTACAACACTGGTAGGTGAAATCCTTTCCCGCCACAACCCTAAAACGGTAGTTGCTGGCAACATTGGCATTCCCTTAACATCATTGGTGCAGGATTTAACGCCAGACAGTATTGTAGTGGCAGAAATATCCAGCTTTCAATTGGAAACCGCGGTAAATTTCAGGCCCAGCATTAGTGCAGTGCTGAACATGACAGAGGACCACCTAGACCGCCATAATGACATGGAAACATATATAAAAATGAAGTCAAAAATATTCGCAAACCAAAGACATCCTGACTTAGCTGTGCTAAACTATGACAATCCCATTACACATGACATGAAACCAAATTGCCGTGTAGTGTGGTTTAGCGAAAGCACTACCCTACCCTTCGGTGTATATAAACGTGACGGGCAAATGTACGCCCGCTTGGACGCCGGCCAAGAAGAGCATATAATCGACTTAGACGGGCTAAATATAATGCACGAAAATGCTCTAGCTGCAACAGCACTAACCTTATGCGCAGGAGTACCGGTTAGGTATATCACGGAAGGATTAAAGGCATTTAAAGGCGTACCCCACCGTAAGGAGCATGTGGCAAGCATAAATGGCGTAGACTATTTCAACGACTCTAAAGCCACTAACCCCGACGCGGCAATAAAGGCCATAACATCTACCGCCAAACCTATTATTTTAATAGGCGGCGGGTACGACAAAGGGACAGATTTCACTCCTTGGATAAAGGCCTTCGCTGGGAAAGTGGTGCGCTTAATCCTGATTGGACAGACTTCATCGAAAATAATGGAAGCCTGCCAAGAAAATGGCTTCACTGCTTACGAACAAGCAGGAACTTTGCAGGAAGCAGTTAACTGCGCAGCACAGGTGGCAACGCCCGGGCAAGTGGTTCTATTTTCCCCGGCCTGTGCCAGTTTTGATATGTTTAAAAATTATGAAGAGCGCGGAGATATGTTTCGGCAATACGTTGAACTTTTAATTAGCTAAGACCAGAGCAGCCTTGGCAGCGCCACATTATAAAGGAGGAAATATCATGACCCGTCACGCCCCAAACCACAATCACAGGCCGCAAAATCCTTTCCGCAGCCGCCCTCAGCCCCGCCCGGCCCGCCAGGCGCAAGAACCGGAGCAGTTAGTACATGTAGGCAGCATGGACTACACAATCTATCTGGTGGTGGCCCTGTTGGTTCTAATAGGCATGGTTATGGTATTTTCTGCAAGCTATGGTACAACAGTCAGGTATGAACATTATAACTTCGACCCGTTCTTTTACCTTAGGCGAAACGCAATCATGGCCGCTGTAGGCTTTGTTGTGTTGCATATTGCAGCCAATGTAAATTACGAACATCTTAGACGTTTAGCTATCCCTATTTATGTAGTGGCCTTAGGCTTATCGGCTGCGGTAATTATTATAGGTTTTGCCAGCGGCGGTGCTGTAAGATGGCTTCCCTTCCCTGTTATTCAACGGTTCCAACCGTCTGAAGTAGCAAAAGCGGCGCTTATATTTATGATAGCGTACTTACTTGATAAATCTCCAACCCGGCTCAAAACATGGTCCGGCCTGATTTTTATGGGCGGAGTTGTAGCACTTATAACCGGGGTTGTAGCATATGGAGGATTTAGTTCTGCCCTTATTGTGGCAAGTATCGGTTTCGGCATGATTTTTATCGCAAGCCCGCATATATGGCGTTTTGTGATAGGGGGAGGCTTAGCAACTACGGCTATCGTGGCCGCCCTCTGGATAGACGCTACTTTTGGCAGTGGTTTTAGAGGAGGGCGTTTCCGTGCTTGGCTTGACCCATGGGCATACGAGCAAACTAGAGGCTTTCAGGTCATACAGTCCCTGTATGCCATTGCCAGTGGCGGGTGGTTTGGTAGCGGAATAGGGCAAAGCAGGCAGGCAACCTTTGTACCTGAGTCCCATCATGATATTATTTTTGCCATTATTGTAGAAGAACTTGGATTTATTGGGGCGGCCTTGATACTATTATTGTTTGCGATTTTCATCTGGCGGGGTATTAAAGTTGCCCTTAATTCGCATAGCACTTTCGCTTCTATGACAGCTATTGGGATAGTTTTTGCTATTGCGTTTCAGGCGCTTATAAATGTGGCCGTTGTAACTAATTCTATACCCAATACTGGGGTTACGCTGCCTTTTATCAGTTATGGGGGTACTTCACTTATTATTAGTATGGGGCTTGCTGGGGTGCTTTTGAATATTTCACGGCATACTAAGGCCCGGGATAGGTAGGCGCTAATTAACGGGTAAATCAAAAAGGTTGATTTCACTGATTAAGTTCAGTAGAATCAACCTTTTTCTTTTACAGGGGAAGTATGATTTGAACTCACGGCATGACACGTTTCTAGCTTGCGTACGTCAAAGGATTTGGGATTGTATCGCCATGTTCTTCCGCAACTTCAAGCCATAATTTCATTGCGGCCATGATTTCCTTCGTAGCCTCATCATATGTCTTTCCATGTGCCATGCGCCCCTCTAACTCTGGCACACTCGCTACAAATATATCATCTTCAACATCTGTATGTTCATGTTTACCCTATTAACAGGATGCCGATAAATTCTATGAGAACCTTCATGACGTTGATATTCGAAGCATAAATCAATGATAAGGCTCTGAAAATCTGAATATTTGATATTATTATCAGATTTGTCAATAGATACCTTAGATTTCTATGTCGCTGTCGTCGTCGCTTGCCTACAACTCTATGTAATCACTGGTGTTATCGCCACTACCTCCAGCGGCGAGATGTCGCCATAACAGATACAAACATTTGAAAACAGACGCAAATACATGTTAACAACTCCCTCAATTTGCCAGAATCCCAACATAACAAAAAAAGCTGACTCCACCGGAAAACCCGGCAGACTCCACCTTTTCATGCTATTCATTGAAACAGGGGCAGTAGGACTTGAACCCACGACATCCGGTTTTGGAGCAGAACAATCGTTCGGCGCAAAGCTCAACAAAACCAACCAACTCGGCACCTGCCGATGTCCCTCTCGGCGACGTTTGAGCGACGGGGGGGCAGACCACCCGATGACGACGAATGTATTGGAGGATTTTTAGTATAAACAGATTTTCATTTCCTTAATGAGTTCCATGCCGCAAATTTTGCTGCACGTTCTGCTTCCCTTGTTCTAGCATTAATATCATCAAGCTGTTCTCGCACATATGCTCTTTGTTGGTCATCCTTCCATGCTTTAATGCACTCTTTCCATGTAGACGCTTCTCTTTCGCATAAATAGCTTGCAAACTTAGTTAGGATATAGGTGTCAAGATAACTTGTTGGGATAGCAGGTAATTGCGAAAGCATTTCCCACTGCTTTTCTATATCTTGTGTAATGCGCTCTCTTTTTGGGGCTTGTTCAATTTCTAGCTCAACACGAGCTTTAGATAATTCTCTTTTTTCTATTTTTGTTGCAGATTTTATTAATAACACAATTATGATAAGAAACAGAATAGCTATTAATATCAGTATCCAACTATACATAGTGATATAACCTCTATCATCATATATGGCAACAAAAAATATAGCCATGAATGCCAAAAGTATAGCAAGAAAAAATGCAACAGCAGACATCCACGAAGGAGCTCTTCCTTTCAGTGTATCCTTTTCATAGTCAAGCTTTGTAGTTCATCCTCAAAACCAGAAACTTCACATAAATGGTTTTTGACCTTTAAAAGAACTTCTGATAAATCTGTCTTTTCATAAGAATCAATTGGCTTAATCATTATGTAGCCTCTTTCCCAAGTGACAGATGAAACGAAATTTGCATAATCTATCACCAATCTGTTTAATTAGTATTCTTTAATCATACGGAAATACATCCATCACAAATAAGATACGCTTTTTCATTACTCTAAACAATCTTAAAATAGCTTTTGCAATTTAACCTCGTTATCTATATAAAACTTGGCAAGCCAATCTTCACCATTGGCTAACCCATACACCTCCAAAACTGCGGATATATCAATGTTAAAACCTATACCTTTGAGTGTCGTCATAAGGTCAAACAGCTCCTTTTTTTTGTTATCTTGGAGTATAGCAACAACATCCATTAAATCACGATTCCTACCACTTTCTAGCTTCATACCAATCAGATAGATAATATCAACTGCTTTTACCGTAAGGTGTGAAAATTGATGCACTAACTCCTGGTGTTTTAGAGGCGGTTCGGGATTTAAATTAGCTATCGAATTATTTAGCCATAGCTCATCAGGCTGGTTTATGCCAAACTCATCACCGATTTTCATAATGATTTCATTAATCTGCTCGCTTGTCTCAAAAAAGGCATCAACGTCCACAGTGGACTTATACCCATGTAGTTGCATTACATATCCGCCAGCGCATATCAGTTCAAGTACGTGGCTTATCTTTGATAATTCATCATTCAAACGCTCGAATACCGAATCAAAGTCTATTCGATTTTCCTTGTCGTGGCTTGGATTAATAAATGTCTTCACAAATTATCCTCCATTAATTTGGCTCTCACAGCTGTGAGTATCTCAAACGTAGCCAGTTGATTCAGGGCTAAAATATGTTGCCTTGTTAGAGAATCCTCTCTAAATGCAGCTTTTAACGTTATACGTTGAAATAATGATAACGCTTCATTTTTGCATAATGCATCTATATCGGCATGAGTAAAAATAACATCACATTTATCAATGTACTTACTCAGATACCTGAACCAATGCCTGGCGTTGCCCTTTGAATGCTTGGCCGCCATCGTCATATAATCGACCCATTCCATGATACCACCTCTACGAAAAAAGGTTGATTTACTGCAATAATCCAGTAAAATCAACCTTTTCAACTTTCAGGGGCAGTAGGACTTGAACCCACGACATCCGGTTTTGGAGACCGACGTTCTACCAACTGAACTATACCCCTATACAACTATTAACCGCACACAAAACCAAAACCTTGGCCTCACCCGCGAGATATATTATAGTACGCATTAGATTAATGTCAAGTACACAAACAATGTCGAATCAGGAGGCCACAAATGCGTAAAATCAAAACCGCCCCAAACACCTGCGAAACCATTCTCCATGAATCAGGTTTATCCCCAATAGCCGGTGTAGACGAAGCTGGGCGCGGCCCATTAGCTGGCCCGGTAGTTGCCTGCGCGCTCATACTACCTCCAAACCTGATAATAGAGGGCGTTAACGACTCCAAAACACTATCCCCAAACCGCCGCGCCGTACTTGCCGAAAAAATCAAAGCCACTGCTGTAACATACAATTACGGCGTAATAGATGCAGCAACAATAGACAAAATCAATATCCACAATGCAACCCTCGAAGCCATGGCCTTGGCCGTCAATGGCCTAGCACTTCTACCAAAAGTGGTACTAGCAGACGGCAAATTCCCACCACAAGTCACCTACCCTACCCTACACTTGGTTAAAGGTGACGCACTATGCCACTTGATTGCCGCCGCCAGTATCCTAGCCAAAGAAAAGCGTGACAAAATTATGCAAGACCTACATAAAATTTACCCGATGTATGGCTTCAGCAAGCATAAGGGGTATGGCACTGCGGCACACCGTGAAGCTGTAAAGCAATATGGGCCATGCACAGCGCACCGGGTTAGCTATAAGTTGGTATAGGCAACAGCATACAGCATCAATAGGATGCATAATCGCATGAGCCATCCAATACTAAACATTTGAGCCGGCAGAAAAGAGAGTTATGTTGCAATAGTAATCCTGTTTTGGTAAGGTTAACACAACAGATTTATCATACGGAGGTCACCAATGGAAAAAGCCTTAAAACACCACTACGACTGGCGCGGCAAGATAGAACTAGCCCTGCGCGCACCCCTTGACACAAAAGAAGAACTAGCCTTAGCCTACACCCCCGGCGTAGCCCTGCCTTGCCTAGAAATCCAAAAGGACCCGGCGCTTAGCTACGAACTTACCCGCCGCTGGAACACAGTAGCCGTAATAACCGACGGCACAGCAGTGCTTGGCCTAGGCGACATAGGCCCGCTGGCCGCAATGCCTGTTATGGAAGGCAAAGCGGCGCTCTTTAAAAAGTTCGGGGATGTGGATGCTATCCCGCTATGCCTTAGCACAAAAGACCCGGACGAATTTGTTAACGCCGTGGCACTTTTAGAAGGCAGCTTCGGCGGGATAAATTTGGAGGACATATCCGCCCCAAGATGCTTCGAGATCGAGCAGAAGTTGAAAGAGCGCTTAAGCATTCCGGTCTTCCATGACGACCAGCATGGCACAGCAATTGTGGCGCTGGCAGCGGTTAACAACACGTTACGGCTAACAGGCAAAACCCCTAGCCAAGTAAAAGTGGTAGTCAATGGCATTGGTGCTGCGGGTACGGCCATAATCAAGCTAATGCACCGCGCAGGGTTTACCAACATAGTCCCCTGCGAAAGAAGCGGCACCATATACCGTGGCAAGCCGGGACTTTCGGCCTCCAACACAGCGCTTTTGGAAATAACAAACCCACAAGGCATAATTGGCGGGCTTGCAGATGCCATGGTAGGCGCGGATATTTTTATAGGTGTTTCCGGGCCGGATTGTGTGACTGCGGATATGGTACATTCTATGAACGAAAAAGCCGCCGTTTTCGCAATGGCCAACCCTATACCAGAAATTATGCCTGATATTGCCAAAGCGGCAGGGGCATATATCGTAGGTACAGGGCGGAGCGACTTCCCCAACCAGATAAATAATGTACTGGCCTTCCCCGGTATATTCCGTGGAGCGCTGGACGCGCGGGCAAGCGTGATCAACGACGATATGAACCTAGCCGCCGCCAAAGCAATTGCTGATTATGTAAGTGATGCGGAATTGTCACCTGAGTATATAATCCCTAGCGCGTTGGATAAAAAAGTTACGGAAGCGGTAGCAAAAGCGGTTTGTGATGTCAGCCCCGCTTAGAACCCCGAGCGCATCATCCCAATAAAATAATAACTCTAATAATTGGTGAAATAGTTTTAGTATGCTGAAAGGATTGCCGAAAATACCCCCAGTACAATGAAAATAATGATTAAAGTGAGAGCGAGTTTTTCCATCGCTCTCATTTTTTGTAAACTTCCACTGGGTTCCATTATTCACTCTCCGTTACGGTCAGGGCTTCAATTATGCGCTGGTACAGCACGCTGGCATTGGCCCGCCAGTTGGACTGTATCAGCTTTGCCTGCTCACGGGTGTCTACAGAAACGAATAGTTCCAACAGCGCCCGCCGGTCTTCGTATACGCCGCATTTGACTATAAATTCATCATTTTCTACGTTGGGGAAATATGTTGCGGTGTTTTCGTAGTCTTTCTTAATTTTTCCGCGGTTTTCGGTTATATAGCGGTCAATAGTTTGGCGGCGTGACCATGGGATATGCTTTTCGAAATATTCAAGGGTGGTTTGGCCTTCGCCTGTTACTACATAGCGTGTGGTGTTTTTGTCTAGGGCATTTTCTTCTGTAGCATCTAGGTGGCCGCTTTCTACCATTATTGCCAGAGTTTGCTGGAGAGTGTAGTAGTCCATAAAATCGGCACCGCTTACGAAATCTGTTACTTGGGCACGGGACATTGGGAACTCCATGCGGTTTATCAAATATAATAGTAAAAGTTTGTTTTCAGCGTTTTTATAATCATTTGCATCGGACACGACGCACCTCCTATTAGTACATATATTTCAACTATACGTGTGCATAGAAATATGTTTACAGTTTATATCATAGGCAAAAAAATAACATTTTTGTATTTTGCCCGTGTATTATGCACTTTACAGGTTTTTTGCGCAAGGAGACAGGCACATAACAATTTCCCAAGTCTGGTTATAATATAGTACTTGCACTGTTTTCCCTACTACAGGCCATTTTTATTAACCTGCACTCCCATTTGTAAACCGTCTCAATTTCTCAACACCCATCATATCATACGTCATCAAGCGCTTTATCAGCAATCCATATCCCATATCTGTAGGAAATGTTCGAAAAACCTTCCCTATGTACAATCCGGAGTAAAGCGTAACCTGCACGACTCTTCTTCTCTTAAACAGCCCCTTACACCGCACTTTGATACGGCTTATATCATCAAACGATAATTCCCTTTGCCTAAGGCAAGGACTTACAGCAGAGTCTCTTCAGTTCTACTTCGCACCTGCGTGGCATAGCTATGCGTATAAGTACCAGTATACGTGAAATCGTCACAAAGCCAATCACCACCGCAAGCATATAAAAAGGATCGGCAAGCACCATATTGTCAGCAACAAAAAGAAGGATTACTATAAGCACAATTGTTATTATGATAGTAATCCCCATGCTGGTAAATTGCGATTTATCTGCGCGAACAACAAATATATCATCATGCAAATCTTCTTCCTTTTTGCGGATAGCTGCAATATCATTGGCATGCAAGCGGCTAGCTTTCGTAATGACATCAATCACTACCCAAAAGAAGGCTAATAGTAAAAACAAACCAATATTACGCGCAAAAAATGACCGTGCAACCGGCATATCATATACCCATATATAGCTGTAGGTTAAATTTAAGTCACGACTATCAATCGTAAGCACTCTGTCTTGTATAATAAAATCCCAGTTCTCTACTCTGCGGCCCAAATCCAATATCAGATACCCACCGTAACTGATATCCCATGTAAACCGAACTAAACTAAAATTATAAGCCCCGCGTGAGCCATGCCCACCAGCGGGTGGTCCCCTGCCACATGTGGCACAAAATCTATATGTTGATCTCCACAGGCCGACAGGAACAGAATCAATGCAACTGTGAAAAATAAGGATAAGGCTAAAACCAATTTTCGATTTGATGCTTTTTTCACAGCCGGCGTTGAATGTATGTAGTTTCCGTAGCTATGTCCCATATCGTATCACCCTTTGTTGAGCAGGTTCTGCCCCACAATTTATTCACATATTTATTATACACAATTTAAGTGCGCAGTTCTGCGGTGATTTAACACAGAGCTGCGCACTTTTTAGAAAATATAAATTCGCCCTTTGGGGCGCATGAGCAAGAAAGCTTTGTTTATGTTTATTGACTAGACTAGCCACCATTATTTAAACATACCGGTATTAATCATCCTTGCCCTTCGCTATCAACTCATATAGCCGCTCCATGGCATCGTTCAGGCCGCCTACTTCATCTATTATGCCCGCCCGTACTGCCTCTTCGCCTATCAAAATCGTGCCAACGTCTTGGGCAAGGGTTTTGGTATCCATCATCAATTGCCTTAATTTCTCGTGGGTTATGCGCGAATGGGTTACTATAAAATCTTCTACTCTGTCTTGAGTCTTATTGAAGTATTCGTAGGTCTGGGGCGCGCCTACAACCGTACCGTTCATGCGAACGGGGTGGATGGTCATGGTTGCGGAGGGCGCGATAAAGCTGTAGCTTGCCGATACCGCCAGCGGCACCCCTATAGAATGCCCGCCACCAAGCACAAGTGAAACCGTAGGCTTACCCAAATGTGCGATAAGCTCCGCAAGTGCCAAACCCGCTTCCACATCGCCGCCCATCGTGTTTAACAATATCAGCAGACCGTCGGTTTCATGGTTTTCGGCACACATTACCAGCTGAGGGATCACGTGTTCGTACTTGGTGGCCTTGTTTGTTGGCGGCAATAGAATATGGCCTTCTATCTGGCCAATTATTGTTAAAAATTGAATGACACCTCTTGGATTACCGGTTTGTGGCGGTGGAGTCAGAAGTTCCGGCTGGGGCTGGGACGGGTGTTGGGGTTGATTTTGGTTTTCATCTTCTTGAGGGTCGCTTGCGGTTAGAGGGATTATTTTTGGCATGGTTTTCTCCTATATGATAATCATTTACATATATAGCTTTCACCGGTCTGATAAAAATATTCGTCTGCGTTCCAACCGTGAACACCATGCTCATAAAAAAATGAAATCCGTTCAATTTCTATAGTAACAATACAATCGATACAGTTATTACCTCCCCATGTATCGTTTAATCGTGTTGTCTTTTCCGCATAGGCAGTGTATCGCTTGCAAAATCTCATCTTTTCGGGTAGCTGCTTCCTCTGGCGCAAGGTCGAGTATTACATCCTCAACTTCCGCTGGCGCGAAGCGGAACTTCCCTGCAACCATGCCCTTGAATTCGCCATCTATCAGCAAGTAGTAAAGTGTATCAGCGTATGTGTGAGGATATCGTTCTTTTAACCAATACTCGTGGGATTTAACCAGCATATCGTTGCGGTGCATGGCAAAGACTGATTTTTGCGGGTTTTCGGTATAGGTTTCAAGCAAGACTAAGTCCTCACGCAAAATATAGCCATGGTCGGAGCTTGTTAAAATGTTATCCTCTATCAATGCGGTAATTGCTGCGTTTATTTCCCTCTCTGGCCATTTATAGAAAGACTTTGCCATTTTCGCATCGAAACATACAAGCCGATAGGCAAACCGCTTCAAGATAATTTTCTGTGCTTCGTGACGCGTGTATTTTGCCGGGTTTATATCCGGGAACATATCGCTAAACTTGTGCCATCCCCTATCCCACTCGCCGTCGTATTGGTCCTCGTAAACCAGAAAAGCCTCTTGCAAGCGGTGTAGGGCCGGGGTGATTTCTTTTACCAGCATCCCCGTCTCTTCCTTCATTTGCTGAATCGTTAGAGGCTCACGCTCGATTAGTGCCAGTAGCTCGGCTTGGCGGGGAGTAGGGCTTGGCAAAGGCTTAGTGAATGCGGCCATGAATAGTTCTAAATCTTCCGGCATTATCCAGCCCAAGTTCCCGCCACAGAAGCGGCCCTTTAGTAAAGCATGGGTACTCTGGCGGCGGCGGTTAAATTCTATATCGTTGAAATTGGCGCGGTAGGTCAGGCTTGGCGGGTCGCCAAAACCATGCCAGTATACGTTTAGGCCCGGTTGAGAATCACGGTATAGGGCAATGTATTCGGTTTCGTTTGCCTGAGTGGTTAGGTACTGGCGGTTCATACGCAGTGCGATTACTTTGTTAAAGTTCATCTTTAGCCTCCTATAGTGAAGTGCTGCGTTTCCGGTTTTGACCAAAATATCAAAACTGTGTAACGGCTTATCTTTGTTTTATCTATCATACTATATGAAACAAGACAGCTATATGTCGCGTTTCATTCCTAAGCTATAATAAAAAGCACACAGGTAGCTATATGCTTAGCAAAAATAAGCAATCGCAACCTATGCGCTTTAAAGAATGCTTCCCGCTGTACTTAGTTCACGGTCATAGAAGAGTTGTTTCGAGCATCATTAGTGGCTTAGATATCTCCTCATATCATCATCCTGCCAACCCTTTGCCTAAGCCCAAGCAGATACTCCTCGTTCTGCGGGAAATCAAAAAAGGTGATAGGCTCGGCTAACCCATCATCAATCATAGCAAGAACCACATCACGCCCAATACGCTTCTCTAAAAGCCTAAGCGCGCGCAAGTCATTAAAAGCCTCATGGGCAACCAATAGCCTTAGCGATGCCATCGGCTTGCCATCCACTCCGGGGTAAACGATAAATGAATCCCCCGAAGGGAAGGTTCCGTCGGCATCTGTTGTACGGAACGGGTCGATCGGGTAAACAGAATGTACACAATTATAAAAATTATACCCCCAGTGCAAAAACCCGGCAATGTTATATTTATATAACAGTACCCCCAAAATACGATTACGATACGAAGGCTGCATAAAGAAATGGTTAGGGACCTTATAACTTTGCGAGCAGCAGAAATAAGCCCAAAGCTCCGGCACATTACCCTCCAAAAACGGTTTCATGCAATCCACCGAAGGTATAGGCACGGCAATCGCACCCTGCTCGAAGAATTCATAATTACTTAGGGCATCTACAATTTTATATGATGCAAGAAAAGGCTCAACAATTTTGCGGGCGGCCATGTAGGCTTCTAGGTGGCCCATACTTGGCTCATCAGAAATATGGAAAATAGTCTTGTCCGCGATACCATACTCTTCAAGTTTTGCAGTCAATGCCGGTAACATCTGCCTTAGATAATTGGCATAAGCATCCCCGGCGGCATCTGTTTCCCAACCAAAAAGCCTTGTATATTCGCCGTTTTTCGTCCCCATAATCTTGGGGGCGTGGTTTGCCCCCCATTGGGTAAATAAGTGCGCCATTTCGTAATACTCTGCGCCCACTCTCTGGCACATGCGCACCCACCGTTCAAGCTTTTCGAAGCCAAAGCTATATTTATCGCCTTCTACAGCTACATCAATTAGCTGCACAGTCAAGCGCTCTCCGCCTACTTCCGTATCAAGCGGCGGGGTGTGGATTGGGGTAAGCAAAGTATTGTTCCCATGCTTTACGGCATAGGCAGCAAAGTTTTCGATAATCTCCCAATGACGGTCCGAAAATGCTTCCACATTGTAATACTGCGCAAGGCAATCTGTGTGGAACCACCTTGTGACAGGTATATCCAAAGGAGGCAATTCTGCGGATATATATTCAATCAGGGTTTCCGCGCTTGCCAAAACCTCGTCCTTATAATTATCTATATAAATTTTTACCGGGTACTGCCCGGAAGGGGTCCCCGGCGCAAAGGTTATGTCTATCCAGCAGCTTTGCCATATGCCGGGGGTTAAAGGCAAGTGGTTAGTGCCGGTAGGGGTTGCTTTTTCGTATGGCTCCAGTAAATCCGGGAAGAGGCCGCCTTCTTTGCTTATATACCCGTCATCGGTTCTAAAATGAGCCGGGATATCCCCTGCTATATATTTTACCCGCCTGATGCATATCTCGGCCTCTGGCGGGGCCTCGACCCTCAGCTTTGCGTATGTGCGCCCAGCATTTCTATATACATATGCCCCTTGCAAGGAGACTCTCTCGCCACCAAAGGCGTTTAACCAACATTTCTCCGGCCTTGCTGGCGGGGCGATCCTTGGTAGCACCTTTGCTAGCGAACTTAAAATTCTTAACTCTACCACTTCATACCTCCTACAAAATCATCATAATAAGCCATTCATAATACAGTCAGTGAAAATTGGCTAGACTTATTTCCATTTTACAACCAATACGCGTTCGAGTTTGCGTCATTTTTATTTTTGTCACGACACACGACTCGTATATAGCCTTCATTGCCCCTTAGCTTGAATGTCGCTTCCGTAAGCCCATCCCCTGCCGCTTCGTAACGGCTTCTGCCATGATAAAGCACCATTATTGACTGAACTGGGGAACATTTTACTGTAAGATTGTCGCCATCAATTGATATTTCATAAATCTCCGGGCCTTGGCTGGAGTAGAAATCCCCGTTTTTAAGGGCCGCCATTACATCCTCATATTTGAGGCTCTTGCTGCTTATATGTGTAAACCCGCCAAAGGAGTCCAAATCAGGCAAATGCGCAGGCCCTCTGTTATGGTTATCGTCTGTGGAAACGCAGAAAAGCCTTTGTCCAGATTGCAGCATTTCATCATATACGCGTGTATGATTCCCATAACAGCCGTCGTCCACTTCGCAACCGTGATTATATATTTCCATCGCAAAGCAGCCTTGCAGCTTTGTGTAATCGTCATATGTTTGCATAGACCAGTATGGATGGTTGTAGCATACAATAAAGCCTTCTTCTACCCTGTCAGCGATATATTGGTTTATTGCGTCTATATCATGGTAATCCATCCTTGGCAAAGGCGGTGTTTCTTTCATGTCGGGGCGGGTGGCATAGAGGTTTAGATGGTATGTGGACATCCCTTGCGTAGGTTTTTGATTGATATCAACTTCGCATGAGTTAATGGCCAAAAACCCGTCATCGTTAAGATGTTCTTGGCTTTTTAGTACGTTGTGGTCTGTAAATGCCACTATGCTATACCCTTTTGCGGTATATATGGCCTTGATTTCCTCTGGGGTATGCCGCCCGTCAGATACTGTTGTGTGGCAGTGGAGATTGGCTTTGTAGGTCTTTTTGCCATTCATAATCATGTGCTTTTTCATAGTATATCCTCCTGTGCGTCTTGTAATGGCTTCTTCCGAAACCACTATAGTTTTTTAATAAAGTTTCCGCTTACTGTCACTTTGTTGTTAACAATAATAAAAGCCCCTGAGTCGGCGGCATTAATAATGCGCCTTAGCCTAGGCACTTCATATTTTGAAATTACAGTTGTAAATATGTGGGTATGCTGACCGGAGTACGCCCCTGTTCCTTCCCAGCATGTAGCGCCACGCCCAAGTTCCTTAAGTACACCCTGCACTGCGTCCGGGCTGGTAGTAAAAATAAGTGCGCTGGTTTTGATATTTTGGTGGTGGGTATGGTCTAGCACCAAGGCATAGATAAAAGTAAAAATGGCAGAGTAAATTACTGTGTTTAAATCGTGCATAATCAGGCTATAACTGTAAACAAAGATGCTGATTATAAGGGCCACCCGCCCCACAGTAAAATCGGGAAATTTCACAGAGCAATAAATCCCAATAAGATCCGACCCGCCGCCGCTTCCGCCACAGCGAAGAGTGAACCCGGCGCCAAACCCAGCCAAGGCCCCGCCCACCAGTGCGGCAGTCAAAGGGTCATATACCAGCGGCTCCGCAGGGATAGGGATGAACGTCATAGACATAGTCATGAAAATAATATTTATGATTGACTTAATAGGAAAATTTTTGTTAGTGACACGTAGCACCATAATCATCAAAGGAATATTGAGCAAGAGTAAAATTGTACCCGTAAGATTAAAATTTTGCGGCATTTCAAGGGGCGTGAAGGTAGTAAGTACAGCCTCAAATACCTGAGCCACACCCGTCAAAGTACCGCTGTACAGTTGATGAGGGACAATTACCATATTAATGGCAATTACAAACAATAATGCCCCAAGCAAAGAACCTATGTAATTAATAATAATACCGCGAATAGTATTACGCATACAAATCACCCGCATTATACCCGCTTACAAGAATTAAAAAATCACTTAAGTGGGAGTCTTATTATCTTCGTTTAATCCTATTACGATCCCATTATACACTAAGCTAGGAGACGTGTTAACCATGAACGAAGTACTGCGGCAAGAAAAAAAATACCTAATTAACATACAGCAATATTATGAACTGTCTCGTAAATTTGGCGTGATTCTTAAAGAAGACGCATACAGTAGCGGAGACGGGTATACAATCCGATCCTTATACTTCGATGGCCTAGATGACCACGACTTCGAGGAAAAAATAAGCGGTATTGAGATACGAAAAAAAATACGCCTGCGTAACTACGGTGCCAATTCCAAAACGGCTAAATTGGAAATGAAACAGAAGCAGGGTGTATACCAAAGAAAACGCTCTTTAGACCTAAGCCGGGAGCAAGCCCAAAGCCTTATCAATGGAAATTACTCAACGCTGCTTAAGTGCAGCTCTGGCTTCGCGGATGAATGCTTCGCGCTGATGAGTATACAGTGCTACCGCCCCAAGGCCGTAATTTCATACACCCGTAAGGTATTTGTAGCAAGCGAAAACGAAATCCGCATCACTTTCGACCACAATATAAAAGGGACGGAATCCAGCTTTAACATCTTCGCAAGCGACTTAGCCGAAAATATGATATTCGACCCCTATTTGCTGGTTATGGAAGTTAAGTACAATGGATTTTTGCTTAGCTATATCAAGGATATTATCAACGCTGTAAACGCAAGCGAGTTATCGGTTAGCAAGTACTGCCTCGGCAGGGCAATAGGAAAAGAATTTATATTTTTATAAGGATTGGTGTATAAATGAGAAATATATTAGCGCATATTGCCGAACACAGCGGCAACCTGACAGTCAGGGATATTATTATACGTATTGCGGTAGCTTCGCTGCTAAGTGCAGTTATTTATGTTTCGTACTGGTATACCCATGCGGGTTCTTCTTACAGCAGGAAGTTTAATGTCTCGCTTGTTACACTTACTATTTTGACCTGTACGGTCATGACGGTTATAGGTAATAACATCGCGCTTTCGCTAGGTATGGCAGGGGCGCTTTCTATAGTGCGCTTTCGTACAGCGGTTAAAGACTCGCGTGATACGACATATATCTTTTGGGCAGTAATTGTCGGGCTTTGCAGCGGTGTCGCAGACTTTTGGACAGCAATAATAGGCAGCGGAGCTGTAACCATTGTGCTGCTTCTAATGGGCAGGGTGCGTAACGAGAATAGGATCTTGCTAATTATCAGGGCAATAAGAAGTTTAGAAGGCGATATTGAAGGGATTGTGTTTAAACATTTTAGAATGAAGCCGATGCTGCGTGTAAAAAACACGACCACAGGCTCTGTGGAATTCATATTTGAAATGGACCGCAATACCTACAACCTCACGTATAAAGGCGAGAAGAATATCACGCAGCTATTATACGAGAAAGACGGCATGGAGTATGTAAATATTGTTACACAGAACGATGAGATAAGTGGGTAGTTTTAGGTTTTGATACTAATGGTTAAACATAAAGACGTAACACAGGCAGGGTGTGTAGCATGAGACGAAGCATCATTTATTATCTGACAGGCTTTTTAGTTATCGCATTAGTGCTAATGGGATTTATGTATCTCGACATAAACGACGATGTCAGACGCCATCATCAGCATCTGGAACGCCCCAGCGAAGCCGGTTTGGGCGATTGTTTACGTTGCGGCGGTGATATCTTATGCACACATTTGCCTGTAATAATAATAGACACCTTTGGACAAGCCATACCCGGCAGGCCTTTAGCTTTTTATACGGGTGTCTTCACGGACGAATCAATGCGATACTTTTCTATGACATATTATGATGAAACAGAAATACAAGTCACGGTATCTGTAATAGACAACCAAGGAGCGTGGAACCACACAGACGACACCCCTGTCTATGAGTCCTTGGCAATGATGCGCATACGCGGCAACTCGTCCCGCTTCTTTGATAAGCCCAATTACCGTATCCGTTTAATCCACACATACACCGAAGACAACCATCTACCCCTCTTGGGTATGGAACCCCATTTCGAATGGGCGCTACACGGCCCGTTTCTGGACAAAACGCTAATGCGCAATTATATGTGGATGAACATAGCGGCAGAGGTTATGGGGCCGGGGCATTTTGTTCCCGAAGTGCGGTTCTTCGAACTTATTTTAAACGGGGAATTTCAAGGCCTGTACGTGCTTATGGAGACGATAAGGGTAAACCCGTCCCGTGTAAGTTTAACACGCTATAGGTATGGCATGCCCGTTACCAGTTATCTTGCGCGGTTTAATACGTTTTCTCACTCCCCGGAGCGTAGAGTTAATACATTTGCCACATACTCCCTTCGCCTAGAAGGGCAAAACTCAATGGAAATTTTATATCCAAGGCCAATACGGCAAAGCGACAGAGTGCGTGACTATGTGGCATTAAGTGTAAGCTATATAGAAAGGCTTCTGTACTCACCAGAGATAATACACAACCCACGTGTATATGAGCGGTATCTTGATGTGGACTCATTTGTTAATTTTTTTATTATCAATGAGTTTATTGCCAATAATGATTTATGGGCAGGCTCCACATACTTCCATAAAGATGTACGCGGCAGGCTTATTGCCGGGCCGGTTTGGGATTTTAATAATGTCATGGATAATTTTTTTCTAACAATGCCCACAGATGAATTTCTGCTGGCAGACCGTGGCTGGTTTGACAGACTTATGATGTGCTCAAGCTTTACAGACAGGGTTATACGCCGATGGCATAATTTGCGCCGTGGCATACTGGCCGAAGAACGGCTGGTACAGTATATGCAAGATGTAGAGGATTGGCTGGGCAGCGCCATTGACCGCAACTTTTATGTATGGGGGTACAGCTTTGACCCATCTCAAGTAAGCTCAATGGCCCGCCGCCGCCCAACAGATTACGAAATTGAGAAAGGCCTGACCATATTTGACCTAAACCCCTCAAGCTTTGAAGAGGCAATAGCCCATTCGCGGGATTTTATGCTATACCGCGGGCGCTGGATGGACGAGTATATAGAGACTTTACGCCAGTTTAGCCATCCGTCGCGGCACGCGTTATGGGTTTTGCAGTAATCTGGCACAAACATAGGAGGTATACGCCATGTTAAAGTATCTGATTGCGGTATTCGTTGTAATGTTTCTAGTTGTTGGGGGGCTTTACGTGTATTTCTCCCGCAGTATGTTTATAGATTTCAGGCCCAATGCCCCCGTTTCCGCCGTGTTTCGCGCAGAGGGCAACTACATTATGCACATTAACGATGAGGGGGAATACGTACCTATTTTGCTTCGCGGTGTTGAAATAAGCCCTGCTATCCCCGGCCATAGGTCATGGGATTATAGTGCCACACGTGAAGATTATTTACGTTGGTTTAACTATATCTACGAGATGGGCGCAAACACATTATATGTCACAGATATCATGGACCCGGATTTTTATAACGCACTGTATAAATTTAATTCAACCAACAACAGCCAGCTATTTCTTTTGCAGGGTGTATACGGCCATGACTACACAACACTAACAACTGCGCTTAGGCAAGCGATTGACATCATTCATGGCCGCAGGGTTAACTTACTTGGCAGAACCGGTGTACAGATATACTGGTCAGACGTATCCCCTTGGGTTGTGGGTTTACTTGTTGGCGCAGAATGGAGTCCGGATGCCATAATATTTGCTAACCATTTTGAGCCTGCTATGCCAGATAGTTTTTATGGTGAATTTTTTCGCGCGGCTTATGGCGCGTCTCGGTTTGAGGTTATGCTGGCAATGGTAATGGAAAACGCGGCAAGATATGAATCACGGCGTTTTAAAACGCAGCGTCCTATTGGTTTCATCTCAAACCCTACCATAGATTTCTTGGAATACGCACATGCTTACGCCACCCAGCTGAGGAAATATGTTCAGCTTGACCATGAGAATGTAATCGCGTTAGAATCACATCTTGCGGGGACTTTTGCGGCATATCGATTATTCTTTTTTGCAGACGACTTTAAAAATTATTTATCGTCGAGCCAATTAGAAATCCTCGCGCCGATTTTGGAAGACTTGGACCGCAGCTGCTTTATGAACGGATATTTGGAATTACTTGCGCGGCATCACAGTATGCCGGTTATTGCGGCAGGGGTTGGGTTCTCCTCTGCCCGCGCGCCGGAAATTATGGACAGGCCACCGCTTAACGAACATCAGCAAGGCGAAGCAATGGCCGCAGCCATTTCGCAAATCGAAGAACGCGGCTGGGCCGGAAGCATCATCTCTACATGGCAAGATACATGGGAACGGCGCACTTGGAATACCGCATTTTCGTCAAACCCTTGGCGCTATCAATATTGGCATAATTTACAGTCAGTTGCGCAGGGGTATGGGCTTATGGCATTTGAGCCGGGACGGTACACTCGCCCGGTACTGATTAACGGAAATACAAGTGAATGGAACGACTCGCACCGCGTACATTTTCATAACGGTATTGGCATCTACGCGCAGTACAGCACACAGGGGTTATATTTACTAATCCGCGGAAATAGCATACATCCAAACAACATCCTACACTTACCTATTGACGTAACACCCCGTTCTGGGACATACTCTTATGGCGGCTTCGAGTTCGCACGCCCTTCGGATTTTCTGCTTATTATCTCTGGCACACACAATAGCCGCTTGATGGTCAACAGGCGTTACCATGCAACTTACCAGCGTTTTTATGAAGAAATGGCAGGCATAAACCCATTTGTTAATATACCTCCTATCTTGGATTCGCAATTTGTGCCAATTACATTAGCACTTCACAATAATTTTGTTGTCGACTCATTCACATTCGAAAATTTGACAGACGAAACACGAAAATTACGGCGGCTGCAGTCCTTTGACACTGGCCGCCTTATACACGGGATAGGGGACCCGGCATCCCCGCACTTCAACTCTTTGGCAGATTTCTACTTTGGTCAAAATTTGGTAGAGATACGCTTGCCATGGATGCTGTTAAACTTCTACGACCCATCTCTTATGCAGGTACATGACGATTACTTTGTTAAGTTTGGCGTAGAAGGGTTAAGTATCAACGAAATTTATATCGGCGTTGCATTGGAAATTGGCGAGGTTCCGATGTCGCCAATACCCCTTCGGGGCTGGAGAGATAACGTAGAGTTTCACGAGCGTTTGAAGCAGTCGTACTTTGTTATGCAAAATCTATGGAGGCAGCGCGGAAATAGGTAAAAACCGATTTTCACTACCAGCGTTGTTAGTTAATTTTGAGAGGAGATGTTCTGATGTTTAATGATATGAGGATTTATGTAATAGTTGGTATGTTTATGACAGCCGGTATTGCACTTATGCTTTTCAACTACATTATTATCCGCTACAGTAAAGGCCAGAACTCATCTGTGGCGGGCAGGACTAAGAAGTGGAAGAAGATACTTTACAGGCAGACGGGTATAGCAGGCGGCAAGAAACAAAGTAATTTTAAGCACGAAAAGCTTCTGGAAAAGCATTTATCAAACATAGAAAACTTGGTTGCGTACTCTAATGCGCTACAGTACATAAAAAGCGAGTTCCCAGTAGTATATAGCGGTTACATAGGAAGTGTTTATACAGTTTTCCATAACTTAGCCATCGTGTATGGCCGTAAGCCAAGCATCGAACGTGCATGCTTCGCGGATTTTGTTTGTAATTTCCCCGAGGTTTCGGCACAAGGGGATACCTTCTCGCCGCTTACAGAGGCACTTATTTCTTTTGCGGATGACCCAAATATCCATTGCCGCACTAATGCACTGCGCGCACTTTGTGGCATTGGCAATGCGCAAGCCGTAGCAAACGCGCTACAAGTTATAAACGATAAGCAAATGTTTATACACAGCCAAACCCTAACCGTAGAACTTTCTAATTTTAAAGGCAACAGGGAAGCTTTGGCAGATTACTTGTGGAATAAAAGTGAAAATTGGAACGATAATATAAAGGTTGCGGTAATTGGGTTTATCACCGGTTTTAGCAAGCATTACAAAGAAGCGTTCTTACCGGTTTTGCGCGACAATACTACAAGTGCGGGCGTACGCATTGCTATAATCCGTTATTTTGGGAAGTATATATATAACCCAGTACGCTTGGTTTTAATTGATATGATAAAAAATGTAACAGATATCAATTTGGCCATTGTTGCAGCTACGGCTTTAGAGTTTTACCCAGCGGCAGATACGATTACCACATTGCAAAGCGCCCTTTCAAACCAAAACTGGCATGTACGTTATAACGCGGCATCATCCATTGTTAACATTGGGGATAGAAGAAGCTTGCGCGAAATTATGCGAAGCAATGATAACCGTGAGAAAGAAATCGTGACATACATGCTTGAGAGGGAGGGGGTACAAGAAGGCAATGACAACCTAGTTGCTGTTGCCATAGTAAAAACAAACAAGGATAAGATAAGCGCATGATTCCTTTTTTAGAAAATTTCTTGTATTTTGTAAGCGTATTCTACATTATTTATTTGGTGGTTTATGCGACCTTTTCGTTTCTGGCGGTTGCGCTGGGGGCTTACAGGCTGTATGTCGGCGACCGAATGAACAGATTTAAAAACAAAGTTTTGCATGATGACATGCCAATTTCTATTCTTGTGCCTGCTTATAATGAGGATGTTACAATTATAGGCAGCATAAACTCGCTACTTGATTTGGACTATCAGTTGTACGAGATTATTATCGTGGACGATGGCTCAAAGGACGATACCGCAAAAAAACTCATAAATGAGTTTAAAATGAAGCCTATTAGCCGCCCGGTTAACCGTATGCTTCCTTGTAAGCCAGTGACTGCTATATACGAAAGCACTATTAACGGGGTTAATATCGCACTTATTTGTAAGGAAAACGGAGGCAAAGGTGATGCCCTTAACATGGGTATCAATGCCTGCCGTTTTCCTTATTTTATTTGCATGGATGCAGACAGCAAATTACAGCAAGACTCGCTTAAAGAGATTGTCCAGCCTGTATTTGAAGATGATACCACCGTTGCCGTTGGGGGGATGGTGCTTATATCCCAGTGCGTACGCATGAAGGATGGCAGGGCCGTAAGTTACACGTTACCGCGCAGTTTGCTGGTATGCATGCAGGCTGTAGAATATGTACGTTCTTTTATGGCAAGCCGTATTTTGATGGATGAGTATAATGGTAACTTGATTATATCCGGGGCCTTTGGCCTTTTTAAAAAATCTACAGTTGTGGCCGCTGGAGGGTACAGCTCAGATAACTTGGGCGAGGACATGGAACTTGTTATGAAGCTACACGGCTATTGCCGCAACAATGATATCAAGTACCGGATGCGATACCGGCCGGAGGCTGTATGTATGACTCAGGCACCCACAAAGCTTAGAGATTTACGGGGGCAACGCCGTAGGTGGCATTTGGGGCTGTTTCAAAGCATGCGCGCCCACAAGCGTATTTTGCTAAATAAAAATTTTGGGTTGGTTAGCTTTTTCTCGTATTTATATTATTTGGCGTACGAACTGCTTGCGCCGTTTGTAGAGCTTTTTGGGATTTTAACCATTGTGCTGGCAGCTTATTTTAACCTCTTGCATGTGGGGTATATGGTTGTGTTTTTTGCCATTTATTCGATATTTGGCGGAGTTTTGAGTTTGGCCGCTTTTTCGCAGCATATTTATACGCAAAAATTTAAGATATCCGGGCGGGACATGTTTAAGGCTTTTATTATGTGCATATTAGAGTTTGCGTTTTTTAGATATGTGCTGATTGTGGTCAGGGTCATGGCGTTTTTGCGGTATAAGCGGAATAAGGGGGCTTGGGGGAAAATTGAGAGGGTATAGGGGCTTTAGCACTTTGTTGAATTCTTAAGACTACGGTAAAGCAAGTCCCTTTGCCCGGTTCACTTTCTACGGCTATATTACCATTTTCAAGTTCCAAAATCCTTTTCACAAGCGCAAGGCCTAGTCCGTTCCCCTCGGTGGTTCGTGAGCAATCGCCTTGATAAAATTTCTCAAATATTCGTGTTTTGACTTCATCACCCATCCCGATACCATTATCAGAAATGGATACTACAGCTTTATTGTTAACAACATTAAGGGTGACTTTAACTACACCGCCAACGTGGCTAAACTTGATAGCATTACCCAATAGGTTTATCCATAAATGGTGTAATATTTCTTCCCCGGCAATGATACTGACTTTCTCCAAGTCAATTTCAACATCTAATTGCTTCTTATCAAGCTGCGGCTCCAGAAGCAGAATTACTTTACGGAGCTGCTCGTCAAGAGGGTATTCCGCTTGTTCTGTATCCCGTGAGGTTGTTTCTAAATTTGAAAGCAAAAGTACATTGCTGGATAACCGTGACAGACGTTCGCTTTCAGAAACAATGATACTAATGTATTCGCGCTGCTCATCGCCGGTTAAATTGCTTTTCATTAAGCGCTTGGCAAACCCATGGATGGCGGCAATCGGGGTTTTATATTCGTGTGAGATGTTGCTTACAAAATCTGACCGCAGGGTTTCTATGCCAGACAGTTCTTTTGCCATGTTGTTAAAGCTGGCAGCTAAGCTCACAAGTTCTTGTGGCCCTTTTTCTTCTACGCGTACATTAAAGTTTCCATTTGCTATTTCTTTTGTACCCTCTGTTAAACGGCGCAAAGGGCGCAGCAAGTAATCACCTCCAATGGCTGCCAACACCGTGCCAACAACTAGGCTTACCAATAGCATAAACATAAACGCATGTAGCGGCCGCTCCATTGTTAAGGGCGCCAATACGCCCATTGTCATCATAAGATGCCAGAAAAGCCCGGCTACCGCGATACTAACCAATAATATGATAAAAACAAATGACACTAGCCACAAAAGCATAGACAGCTTCTGCTTAATTTCGCTTTGTGGCTTTTTCTTATTACTCATATTTCACCGCCCTATATCCAAGCCCCCGGACTGTTTCAATCGCAAATTCCGGCCATTTGCCAAACCGCTCTCGCAGCCTGCCAATATGGACGCTAACGGTATGATCATCCGACCCGCTATCCATTCCCCAAATCTCGTCCATTAATTGCAGGCGCGTAAAAACTACATCCGGATAACTCAGGAGTTTATATAATAATAAAAATTCTTTTTGCGGTAACGAAATACGTTCGGCTTCACGGGTTATCATTTGTGTATCGTAGTTTATCGCAACTTTTCCTATGATAATTTTCCGTTCGCTGACTATCTTTGCCCGCCGCAGCAGGGCTCTGACCCTTAAAACCATTTCTTCTTCGTCTACAGGCTTCACCATGTAATCGTCTGTTCCAACAAGGAAGCCTTTGCGTTTGTCGCGCATTGTTTCTTTTGCCGTCACCATTAGTATAGGAAATTCATAACCGGCGTTACGCAATTCCTCCGTTAAGCTATAACCATCCATACCGGGCATCATGATGTCTGTAATCATTAGATCAATGTGCTGGTGGTCCAAAATATCCAAAGCTTCTTCCGCGCACTTGGCTATGACAGGCTTGTAATGCTCGTCCCGCAATACATCGGACATAAATTTCCCTAAGTTTATATCATCTTCAACTACTAATATTGTAAACATGTATTACACCGGCCCCCTTCGTATATATTTTAATCATTCGGATTATTTCTGCGCAAGTAGTGTTATGAATATTTTTAGAGTACAGCGTAAACTATTAACATCAATACGGCTTCAACAAAATCGCTGATATGTTTAAGATGAGTTGAAGTTGTTAATATAAAATAAGCATGCAAGAACTTTCAAGGGGATTATAAGTTGAAGCTAAAGCGTATTAGAATTTCAGGGCCTTTAGTGGCTGCGATTATAATAATCTATATTTTTATTGGGCTTTTGCCGTATATGGGGTGGGCTTATGTAAGCGCAGAAACACGAAGTTCATTTTTGATGGATAACTTCTTTGGTGAATATGAAAGCCCAGAGCGTGTCATGTTGCTGGAGTCTCCTAATGACGCTTTCTTTCATAGGGTGAACTTGATATCCAAAGCCGAGGAGCAGATTATATTATCCTCATTCGCTATTCATGAAGGTATAGCGGGAGATATTATTATTGGTGCGCTTTTATCCGCTGCCGACAGAGGGGTGGATGTGCAAATCCTCTACAATGCTATTGGCGGCGGAATGCGTTCTGGATACCGGAATATTCTATCTGCGCATGACAATATTGATGTCTACAGCTTCAACCGGTGGGAATTTTTCAGGCCTTGGCACCTCAACTCTGCAATGCATGATAAATATATGGTAGTAGACGGCAGGTTTCTGATTTTGGGTGGTAGGAATATATCAGACAGATATTTTGACCCTGTTGGGTTTAACGGCAATATAACATACGACAGAGAAGTTTTGGTTTATAACTCTGACCCAATGTTTCATGGAAGCGTAGCTGATGTTATGGATTATTTTAATCTCAAAATCCATTCCGGCCGGGCGCATCTTCATAACCGAAGAACTGCAAACAGCGATTGGGAAGCGCGAAAAAACGCTTTAATCAGCCTATATCTTACACATAGAGAAAGTATTAATTTAATCAACTTTGACTATTATGTAAACACGGTTCGTGTCAACAGGATAACATTGATAACAAATCCGATTGGTACTACAAAAAATGATAGTGTAGTTGCATATAACCTGATGATGCTAACCCAAAACAGTGATGTAGTGGTTGCCCAATCTCCATATGTAGCTTTTACTCGTAGAAATATGGCGATATTTACTGCGTCAGTTGAGGATAGGGATTTTACGCTTGTAACCAACTCTTTAGCGTCTGCGGTCAATCTTCCGGCATTTTCGAGCTACTATGTCAACCGAAGAAGGCTTATGAACGCGGGAATAACGATATACGAATTTCAAAGCACAAACTCGTCTATACACGGAAAGACATATCTGTTTGACGGCAGGCTTACAGCAATAGGTTCATTTAACATGAATGAGAGAAGTATTCGCTCCGACACGGAATCTATGCTGATTATTGATAGCGAAGAATTTCACGATATTGTGATGGACGCGATTAATAATCAGATTTCCCAGAGTTTAAGGGTTGCCACAAATTTGAGTTATGAACCATGCGTATATATAGATGAAGCGCATGCATCTGTGGGTAAAAGAATTTTATTTATTATAGCAGGCCAATTATTAAGGCCTTTTAGGTTTATGTTTTAAATATCAACTTGCCAGAAAGTAGGATTGAGTACAAATGACTATTACCCAAAAAGCCCGCCAGCTTACATTTGGCGAAGAAATAGGAAACTCTGTTAGCCATGGCGTTATGGCACTCACGACGCTTGGCGGAATAGCGCCTACGGCTATTAGCATTTATGCGCGGCATGGCGTGCTGGCCGCCGTTAGCACATCTATTTTTATGTGCTCTATTTTTCTTATGTTATTGTCTTCTGCTATCTATCACAGTATGACGGTTGATACGAAGCAAAGGCAGGTTATGCAGATTCTTGACCACAGCATGATTTATGTAGCAATTGCGGGAACTTATACGCCTATCACGCTATATGTAATTGGGGGGTGGCAGGGGGTTATTGTCGCATCACTGCAATGGGCTATGGTTATTTTTGGAATACTATATAAGTCCGTATCAAAGCAAAAGATTACTAAAGTATCCCTTACAATTTATCTTGTAATGGGTTGGTCGGTTGTGTTTGTTGCGCCAATGTTTATACGCAACGCAACGCTTGGCCTTCAATTATTGATTCTTGGCGGCGGCGTGTTTTATTCAGCGGGTGCCTACTTTTACTCCAAAAAGGAAAGGCGGTTCTTTCATATGATATGGCACTTTTTTGTTAATCTTGGCGCGGTATGCCACTTCATAGGTATCTTGTTATTCTTGTAAAAGATATATTTGGCCACGTAATTGCATATTATAAACATTAAAATTAGGAGTTCCGTTTTCAGCGGAAGGTGGCTGTTTGTGAGCTGGTTCAAGAAAAACGAAAATTGTATACCGATTATACTTGTCTTTGTATTGATTATCGTCGTGATAGTTTCTAATATTGATTTTATTACCACAGACATTATTAGCAATGTATCAAGATTGACTACGGTACCCACATGGACAACAGTTTTTATATTTCTGATACTTCACGCTTTAAAGGGCGCAATATTAGTCGTCTCCGCAATAATGTTATATATAGCGGCAGGGATGATATTCCCTACATGGGCAGCTATTTTAGTTACTTATGCCGGGTTAACTATATCGCTTAGCATCGGGTATTATATTGGTTGTAAACTGGGCAATGATAAGGTAAATAAAATAGTTGCCAAGCATAAACGGGTCGCGAATTTTTTACATGGTGATAAAGAAAATCTTGTGTCATTTTGTTTTGTTGCGCGTTTGTTTCCTATGTCGTATGGCTTAGTAAGTATGTTTTTTGGGGCGCTGAAGGTACCCTACTTCAAATATTTATTTCTTTCTTTGCTTGGATTAAGCCCCCGAGTGATTCCGATTGTGCTTGCAGGCGGCGCTATAACAAATCCTCTTTCTGTAGAGTTTCTGGTGCCGTTTGTCATTAGTCTTTGTATAACAGTTATTATTTTTGTGGTGTATAAGTCTAAAGTAGTAACCCTAAGGGCGAACTAAAACTACAAATCCTAATACATCTTATCTGCCAGCATCTCATCTCTTAATTTTTCAAACCAGCCAATGCCAAACCTAACGTCATCCATACCCAGCTTCAAGGCAAGGAGGCTAAACTTGCGAATATCAGCTAAAAGCGTCAAAACATCATCTGCGCCAACACTTTCTACTAGCTCATCCATGTATGCTTTATTCTTTTCTATATAAGCATCCTGTAATTCGGCCATGGATTGCCCTAGTTCCTCTTGCTGTGCCTCGATTGTTGATTCGATAGCCTTTAGGTATTCTAGTTCTGTTTTCAACTCGTCTATTTGCCCTTCAATCATCTTAACGCGCTTGTCAGGGGATAGAAACCCCAGCAATAATAATTTACCAACCTCCATATTTTTAGCTTTTGTTATTTCCAGAGGGTTGTTAAGCCATTTAAGAAAATGTACGCGGCCATCTTGAGTAATTTCAAATATTTTTTTTGTTACTTTGCCGTCCATGACTTCGTTTAACTTAACGAAGCCTTTTTCATGCAGCTTTTTTAACGCGCGCTGGACGTTGCCAATACTATGACTGCAAATTGATTGGTAATTGTTTTTAATTATCTGATGCAGTTCATATGCGGTTAGTTTGTTTGGCATTAACAGACCTAAGATAAAATCTTCCATTTTTACACCACCTGTATTATTAGAGTTGTATCGAAATTATATTTTTGGAATTTCGATACAACTCTATTTATTTTTTGCTGAACTTTATCACAAACTAGGGCAACTTTAAACCGTTAGCTTTCTTTTATAAACCCGTACAGTTGCGGCAAACATCACTATTAGAATTGCGCCCCACCATAAAATAGCGTACTGCAAATTATTGCCGGCTATAGTGTGACCATTCATTAGTGCGCGCAGGGTATTTATAAACGGTGCCATTGGCTGATTCTCTGCAAAATAACGCAGAAATCTTGGCATATTTTCGGTGGGTGCCATCCCGGGCGACAAAAATACCAATATTGCTGTAAGTGATAAGATGCCGCTGACACTTGCAGAATCTGGCATAGCCACGCCAAGCCATACCGAAAACCATGTAATAGCAAAGATAAACAAGATAATAAGCCCACTAATTACAAGCCATTCAGAGAAATTAGCATTTGGCCTAAATCCGGCAAGAAGCGCAACCCCGATTGTTACTGTCGTGGTAATAATCGTTTTAATAAACGCCGCTAATACATGCCCCGTTAAAAATGATGATGAAGAGATTGCCATACTACGGAACCTATTTATTATCCCGTTAGTCATATCTTGGCTTACACCAACCCCTGTTGACGCAGAACTTTGTACAAGTACGTTTACTAAAATCCCCGGTACAATAAAGTTAGCAAAATTATAATCCCCTACATCCATTGACCCGCCAAATACATTAATAAATAACAACATAAGTATTGCGGGGATGGCAATGCTTATAGCCATTGCCGTTGGTGTGCGAAGGGTGTTTAACATGCTGCGCCAAAACATTGTTTTTACATTATTAATCATTGTTATCATTATCTGTTACCTCCGTTTTTTTATAGCCTATAATCGCAAAGAACGCATCTTCTAGTGTTGGTATTTCTTGCTCCAGCTTTAACGCCGGAATGTTGGCTTCTTTTAGCTTTGTTAATATATCGGTTAGCGTATCAACAGTGCCATCAGTTAATACCGAAAGACTTTTTGTGCCGTTGTTGCTATTTGTAATACGGTACATCTTTAATACCGATTCGGCTTGTTTTAAGCTATCAGCATCAGAAAAATTAAGTTTTAGCATGCCGCTTGGTAGTAAGTCCTTTAGTTCGGCAGGTGTACCCTCTGCAGCAATTTTTCCTTCATGCAGGACAGCAATATAATCGGCTAAGGCTTCGGCTTCTTCTAGGTATTGCGTTGTTAGGAAAATTGTTGTACCGGTTGCAGCCATTTGCTTTACCAGCTCCCACATAGCAAGCCTATTTTGGGGGTCAAGCCCGGTAGTCGGCTCGTCTAGGAAAATAATTTCCGGGCTTCCTATTAAACTCATAGCTATATCCAACCGCCGCCGCATACCGCCAGAGTATGTGGAGGCAAGCTTACTGCCTGATTCTTTTAAATTAAACTTCTCTAGTAGTTCGTCGGCCTTTACCTCCGGGTTATTAATTTGCTTTAGCTTTCCTATTAGCAACAGGTTTTCTCTTCCTGTAAGCAGGTCATCTACTGTGGCGTACTGGCCGGTCAAGCTTATAGATTTTTTAACGCCATTTTGCTGGCTAAAGCAGTCGTAGCCATTAATTGACGCTTTACCTTCGTCCGCTTTTACAAGTGTAGCTAAGATATTGATTGTTGTTGTTTTCCCCGCTCCGTTTGACCCAAGCAGTGCAAAAACCCCTCCTTTTTTAACTTCAAAACTAACGCCTTTTAAAACGGCTTGGCTCTTATATGATTTTTTTAAGCCAGATACAGAAATAATGGGTTTCATTGAGTGTTTCCCCTTTCAAATATTTATACTTATTAGGTATGCTTTGATTGTAATATACCTAATAGGTAGTTGTCAATACTTTTTATGAAATTTTATACCTAATAGGTAGTTGAGTGATTTCATGAAGACAGAAACTAAAAACGCGCATATCATCCCTGAAGCTTGGATGATATGCGCGTTTTATTGGAGTTGCGTCTTTATTAAAAATCGTATCTATTCAACCGAAAGAATATACCCATAAACAGGCTGCCGCCCCTCGTACACTTCCACTTCGCATGATGGATGCGTAGCCCTTACATATTCGGCCAAAGCTTCGGCGTCGTTCATGGTTACGCCCTCACCGGCATATACAGTCATGATGTCGCCGCCGATATTAAGCATATAGCTTGCTAACGCCTTTGCCGCGGTTTTTGAATCCTTTTCTACCAGCACTATCTGCCCATCGTACAGGCAAAGGGCATCCCCGGTTTTTATTTCGCGGCCATCCAATACTGTATCGCGTACGGCTTCCGTGATTTGCCCGGAGTGCACTGCCGCCATGGACTCGGCCAAGGCTTCCAGATTATCTTCCAGCGGGATTGTATCGGCATTGTACATAACGCACGCTACACCTTGAGGGATAGACATTGTGGGCAGTACATGTACTTTTTTATCTGTTACAAGTTCTGCCGCTTGCTGGGCGGTTAGGATTATATTTTTATTGTTGGGCAGGACAATTACATTTTCGGCGTTAACACGTCCTATTGCCCTTGCGATATCATCTGTACTGGGGTTCATGCTTTGGCCGCCATCTATTACCACGTCGGCGCCTAGGCCTGTGAACAGCTCTTTAAGCCCGCTGCCCGCTACTACGGCCATAATCCCTAATGGCTTTGGCGGGCCTTTAGCGGTTTCAGAAAAGTCCAGCATACCTGTATGCTGGGCTTTCATATTGTCTATTTTAATCTGGTCTAGCCCGCCAAATTGAATGGCCTTTTCCAGTGCCTTGCCGGGGTTATTGGTATGAACGTGTACCTTTATCAGGCCCTCGTCCTCTATAACCACAACGGAATCGCCTATTGTTGGCAGGAAGCTTAGCAATACGCTTTCGGCGTTTTGGGAACGGCCGGGTTTTGGCTTTTTGTCCAGCTCTACCAAAAATTCTGTGCAGTAGGCGAATTTGATATCGTCTGTGTTAAAGGCCATCGCGGCGGAGCTTTCGCTTGATTCGGAGGGTTTTTCCAGCACATCTATGTCCTCTGCAATATCCATCGCGGCCAGTGCGCCTTTCATGAAGCATACAAGCCCCATGCCGCCAGAATCTACTACACCGGCTTGTTTTAGCACAGGCAGCATGTCCGGGGTTTTGGCAAGGGTTGCGTCGCCTTGCTCTATAACAAATTTGAGGCAGACGGCTATATCTTCCTCATCGAAAGCTATCTCATGGGCAGCCTCGCTAAAGGAACGCGCAATGGTTAGCATTGTGCCTTCCTTTGGCTTCATTACGGCTTTATAGGCCATTTCGGATGATTTCGCCAGTGCTTCGGCTAAATCTTCGGCTGTGGCGGTGGTTTTGCCTTCAAGCCCTTTAGCAAAGCCCCTAAAAAGCTGGGACGTGATAACACCTGAGTTGCCTCTGGCACCCCTTAGCGCACCGCTGCTTGCCGCTTTAGACACATCTGCCACGCTTGGGGTACTTAGCTTGTATACCTCTTTGGCCGCGGCCATTATTGTGTGGGACATATTTGTGCCGGTGTCTCCGTCCGGTACCGGGAATACGTTAAGGGCGTTGAGGCTGGCCATGTTGCGGGTTACTTCGTTGGCACCGCCTATTATCATCTTCCTTAGAATATTGCCATCTATACTTATTAATCCCAATTGTTATTCCTACCTTTCGTTAGACGCGCACGCCCTCTATGAATATATTCACTTCACGCACGGTTAGTCCTACTGTGTCTTGAATTTTATAGCGGATATTATCCATAAGGGTTTGAGCTACGGCCACAATGTTTGTGCCGTATTCCACGATTATGTGCAGGCTGATGGAAATGTTGCCGTCCTCGTGGGTTTCTGTGCGCACGCCTTTAGAGAGGCTTTCCAATTTTAACAGGCCCACTAGGCCGTCGCGGATGCTTCTTGCGGCCATACCTACAACGCCGTAGCATTCCATGGCGGCGGTACCGGCTATGCGGGCTATTACTTCGTTCTCTATGCCGATTGTACCTAAATCGGTTTTGGTTTTAGATTGCATAGGTCCCTCCTGATTGTGTTTTTGCAGTGTTTACATATTTCTTAGATTGAGTATATTATACTCACCGGAATAGTCAAGGAAAATTGCAGGAAATCGTGTTTATGTAGGGATGTGAGCCGCTGGCCAATGAAGTGGCTTGGTACTGGCCAAAGTATCAAAACCTAGTCTGGATCGCCTTTAACCAAAGTATCAAAACCGGAAAAGTAACGCTTTTCTATAAACATCAGAACCCACCGCTAATATAGACAGGAAATTTCCCATTTGGTTGCACAATTATTTTATGGAGTGATATATATGAAGGTAAAAGAATTTTTGCGGAAGAAAGATGTCGTTATTTCGCTAAAACGTTATGGCATAGAGGCCATGGGCGCCATGACTTTAGGGCTGTTTTCCTCGCTTATAATCGGGCTGATTTTATATGAGATTGGCACACGAATTGGCATAGGCTTTGTAGCCGATACGGGAACTTGGGCCAGAGGTGCCACCGGATATGCGATAGGCGTGGCGGTGGCTTACGGTTTAAAGGCCCCGCCGCTGGTTTTATTTGCGTCGGCGGCTACCGGTTTTGCTGGCAACTATCTTGGCGGCCCGGCTGGGGCTTTTGCGGCAGCCCTTGTAGGGGCAGAGCTTGGGAAGCTGGTTTCCAAGGAGACTAAGGTAGATATAATAGTTACGCCCGTTGTAACGCTTATGGCGGGTATGGGTATTGCATTGGCTGTCGGCCCCGCTATAGACGGTTTCATGCAGGCTGTTGGCAATTTTATTATGTGGGCTACGGAACTTATGCCCGCGGTTATGGGTGCTGTAGTGGCTGTGGTCATGGGTATGGCGCTTACCGGGCCAATTTCTAGTGCGGCGCTTAGTATCACGCTGGGGCTTTCTGGTGTGGCAGCGGGGGCGGCTGTGGCCGGGTGCGCGGCCAATATGGTGGGTTTTGCTGTCAGCAGTTACCGGGAGAATAAAGTTAACGGGTTTGTTTCGCAGGGGCTTGGGACTTCTATGCTACAGCTTCCCAATATCATCAAAAACCCGCGCATATGGATACCGCCAATTGTGGCCAGTGCTATAGCCGGGGCTGTGTCTGCGGCGGTTTTTGGCATGGAAAATATCCCTGAAGGCGCCGGGATGGGTGCCTCTGGGCTGGTTGGGCAGTTTGGGGCTTTTACGGCTATGGGGTTTTCTTGGGGGGTGCTTACGCAGGTTGCGCTGGTGCATTTTTTATTGCCTGCGGTGGTTAGCCTTGGGGTTTCGGAATATATGCGTAAGAAGGGGTGGATTAAGTTTGGGGATATGCAATTGGATGCGTAGGTGTTGTGCCGGTCTACTCCATCCCGGCCATTTCGATTTGCATTATGTCTTGAATAAGCACTGCTGCTTCAGCTGCCGATATTGCGCCATTGTGGAAATCCTCTAGTATTAGGTGAGCGGCATCCGGCCATGTTTGTTCTAGTACCATGGGCATTGCGCCTATATCATCCAGCCAGCGGTCCATTATAGGTACGGCCTCGTCTCTGTTTGTGGTGCCTGTTATCATGTAAGTCACATCACACAAATTACCTGTGGCGGGCCAGTCTGCCCGGACTGTAAAGCGGGCTGCATCCCTGTTAATAGGAATCAGAGGCAAGCGCTCGCGTACATTCCCCTGTTCCCTAGATGTCATGGCCCTTAAAGCAGCTTGGGTTCCTTCTTCGCTTGCCATAAACTGCATGAAATCCCATGCTAAGTCCTGCTGTGTGGTGGTGGCACGGGTGCTTAATACATAGGATGCCGCGGGGGTAATAATTAACTCG
>Ga0131853_10000367_pt1 | contig 82898 bp, 73 predicted proteins | sample TergutLab28metaG_FD_92764 | JGI IMG/M metagenome (GOLD analysis project Ga0131853, IMG submission 92764) | Labiotermes labralis P1 segment gut microbial communities from Petit-Saut dam, French Guiana - Lab288 P1 (version 2) (version 2) | ecosystem: Host-associated > Arthropoda: Insects >...
CGTCCCGCTCGGATTCGTCACCGTCAGCGTATACGTAATCGTATCGCCTGCCTGTACGCTAGTCGGATTCGCAGACTTCCCGATCGTCGGATCCGGTACCACTGGATCCGGATCTCTCGGATCTACGTCTACGATTACCTCATTAGACGGAATATCGTCATCATCGCCCTCACCGAGGATGAAAGCCGTGTTGCGGACTTCGCCTTCTTCCGCCGCTTCATCTGTTGCACGGACGTCAAAGGTGATGGTAATTACACCCTCAGCCGGGAGCGCCGGGAGCGTCACACGGACCTCGCCTGCTGCGTTGATGCTACTAAACAGGGTGATGGTTGCACCATTCAGCGTACCGCGGACGTTGCCGACCCACTCGACCAGACCCAAATCCAAATCATCGCCCACCACACGACCCGCTGGGATCGCCACGTCTTCGCTGGGATTTGTCACTGTTAGCGTGTAGCTGAACACGTCGCCCGCTTGGACTTCGCTTGCACTTGCGGATTTTGCAATCGTCGGAGCCGGCACCACTGGATCCGGATCCCTTTCGTCTACATCCACCCGTACTTCATTGGAATATGTATTGTCATCGTCACCCTCGCCTACGATGAACGCCGTGTTGTAGACTTCGCCCTCTTCCGCCGCTTCATCTGTTGCACGGACGTCAAAGCTGATCGTGATTACCGCTTCCGCTGGGATTGCCGGGAGGGTTACGCGGAGGTTGCCGCCTACTGCGCTGTTGTGGAACAAAGTGATCGGGTTGCCATTCAGCGTACCACGCACATTACCTACCCACTCGACTAGATCCAAATCCAAATCATCGCCCACGATGCGTCCCGCAGGGATCGCTTGCGTATCACTCGGATTCGTCACTGTCAGAGTATAGCTGAACACGTCGCCAGCTTGGACTTCGGTCTCACTTGCGCTCTTGGCGATTGTGAGTTCCACGCCATAGCGGAAGTTTACATCGTAGTTGTTGAGCTGATGCACACGATGCGCCGCCGTTGCCGGGGACAGGGGGCTTGCGCCGCGCTGGATGGCTGTGATGTTCCAGTTTTCCGGCGGGGTGAAGGAACCGTTCCCGGCTGTGTTGCCGGAGAAGACCACTGCCGGGGCTATCGTTAGGTTGCCATATGCGCCAGTGGATAGGATGCGGTTGTAGTCGTGATCTACTGTGAAGATACCGCCGCCGTCTCGTTCTGCGTGGTTGTTGATGATACTGCCACCTGTTGCGATCATTGTTGCATCGTCTGCTCCAAGCCACACGCCGCCGCCGTATGTACCTGCATCGTTATCTTCGATGTTACCACCGGACATATCAAACGTTGCGTTAGCAAAAGCTGCTACGCCACCACCTCTGATGGCTGTGTTGTTATAAATTATACCACCATACATGGTAAGGAAAGTTCCACCACTATTTAATGTAACTCCACCGCCATCAGTCCCAGCTATGTTGTTACGAATAATTCCATCATAAATCGTGGCTGATGCTGTGTTGGCAATACTAAGTCCACCACTATGGCGATTTGATATATTATTTTCAATTAGACCATCGTGCATTGTAAAGGTTGCGTTTTGTGCAACTCTAATGCCTCCGCCACCGAGGTCTTCACCTGTGTGCTTGTTCCCGCTGATACTTCCGTCATGCATAATGAAAGTAGCCGGAGTTGTGTTTGTTGATGGGTTTGACACATAGACACCACCACCACGAACAACTGCATTATTATTGCGAATTACACCACCAAACATCTCAAAGCTTGCACTGTCACCAACAAGTACACCGCCGCCACCAATCACAGCCTCATTACTCTCAATTGTACCGGCTGACAGAATAAACTCACTACCCATACCTCGCACAAGTACGCCGCCACCGCCGTGATTCCAACTTCTGGTTGGCTCCGTCGCCACATTCCCACGGATCACCGCATCCGCACCATCCATGGTGAACGTTGCGCCATTGCTTAACTGTACGCCACCGCCACTGCTGGTAGCTATGTTGTCACGGATTTGACCACCTGTCATAGTAAGGGTACACTGAAACGCATATATTCCCGCGCCATTACCCGATCTGTTATCCGTAATTTCTCCAGCAATTATAGTGGTTTCAGACCCTGCGTTCAAACGCAGACCACCGCCGTTTAAACTGGCTGTATTGTTGTAGATTCTGCCGCCGCGCATGATAAATTCACTGTTTTCACTTATACGTACACCACCGCCGCGGACAGCCGTGTTGCCTTCAATTAATGCCGTACCAGACATCGTAAATTCACCCATGGCAAACACACCGCCGCCACCATCAGTATTCGCTGCACCGTGGGATGTGTTGTTTATGATCGTACCAGTTGGCATTTCAAATGTAGCATTATATAACAACACACCGCCGCCACTGACAGTCGCCGTATTCCCACGAATCAGCGCATCCGCACCGTCCATGGTAAACGTCGCACCATTCCCAACCCACACACCGCCGCCTTGGGTGGCTGTGTTAGCGTGAGCTGGCGTGTCGCCGCCAATTGTGCCGCCGGTCATGGTGAATACGCTGTTCGCGCCATGCACAAATACGCCGCCGCCATTCGTGGCAGTGTTGTTTTCGATGATGCCGTCTGTCATGGTAAAGGAACTGCCGTACTCCGCAGCAGTACCAACCGCCAAGCCACCGCCGCCGTTTCGAGCCGTATTGTCACGAATCACACCGCCGGTCATCGTAACATGGCTGTTATTAAGCACACGTATTCCGCCGCCGCCCGTGCCGCCTTGCGACTCATTTCCATAGATTTCGCCGCCATGAATATATATTCTGGCGTTATTAATTGCTCTCACACCGCCACCGCTCGTATCCACAGTATTATTGCGGATTCTGCCATCGGTCATGGTGAATGTAGCCTCACTATTTACGTCAACGCCACCACCGGCAGGAGAGTTTCCGCTTCCGGTCGCAAGATTCCATTCGATTGTACCATCCACTAGCTGAAAACTGCTGTTCTGATCAGTAACACGTACACCGCCGCCGCCGTTCGCCACATTCCCACGAATCACCGCATCCGCACCATCCATGGTGAACGTTGCGCCGGATTCGAGAAATACGCCACCGCCGTGGACGGCTGTGTTGGCGTGGGCCGGGGTATCGCCGCCGATTGTGCCGCCGGTTTGGATGAAGCTTCCTTGCCACACCGCCACACCGCCACCACTGGTGGCATGGTTGTTGTATATCTGTGCATTTTCAGACATGTTAAAGGTGCCGTCTACACGAACTCGAACACCGCCGCCCAAGCTATTGCTCGTGTTTCCAAAAATTCGAGCATTCCCAGACATACTAAACTCAGCGTCCACAAGCACAGCAGCGCCTACCCCGTTGGTATTATGGTCACGAATCACGGCCGTACCAGACATATTGAATTCGCTTCCATCTCTTACTGTTACGCCACCACCACGCGTAGAATGGTTTCCATATATCTCACCAGCAACCATATTAAAAGTAGAGCCGACATCCCTAATAAACACTCCACCGGCATATCTCACACTAGTTTCATGTACAACAGTTACCAAAGCAACATCTGACCGATTATTACTAATCGCACTGCCTTCAAACATATTCAAAGTTCCACCATCGAAAACGTATACACCACCTGATCTCCGCATATCTGTCGTTGGAAAATCTCTTGTCAAATGCACATACCCCAAAGACAATGTGCCGCCTTCTACTACAAAGTGGCGTCGCATCATCCCAGAGCTTGCGCTTGTATGCTGATAAATCGAAAACGCATCATTAAACAGCGCACTGCCGAGATACACACTCGTCCCCGCAGGAATCACAATCGCATTCCCCGTCATCGTAATATCAGCCGTCAACTGAATAAACACGCTACCCCCGGCAGCGTCCAACACCGCCTGTCGCAGTGCCGCCTCCGTAGAAACCGACACCAGCGGCGCACTAAACGGTACCGCCATAACGGCACCAACCGTGTCAACCGCCAAAGGCTCCGCCGCCTGCACCGCAGCAGACGCCTCCGCCCCGCTTACGTCCAAATCAGCCGGTACCTCCGCCCGAGCCAATGCCGCCCCGGGGAACATCCCGATGATCAGGGCTGCTACCAATAAGAGAAGGAACCCTCTCTTAACATACGATCCTCTTGAAATTCGCATAATATTCGCTCCTACCATTTTGACTTACTTTTTATACTTGTAGCTTCGGACAAACTTTCTCACCCAGCATCAAGTTTCTTGAGTATAAATTAAATTTCTCCAGGCAGGTTATTTTCTTCCCTAAAACGCACGAAATTCGCCATAAACGTAAAACCAAGTCCAATTCCCCTCCTAGGAGGGGTGCCTCAAAGGGGCGGGGTGGTGCCCTTCGTAGGGGCGAGGTGCCGCCCGCAGGCGGCGGGGCGTCGCCGTCCGTAGGGGACGATGCCCACATGGTCCCGCCTCCCAAACGCTATCGCTCACACGCACATAAAAAAAGCCTCCTTTAGTAAAGGAGGTGGCAGGCGAAGCCTGACGGAGGATTTGCCCAACCCCCACCGCACCCCCATAATTTGCGAAAGACCAAAGGACAATCCTCAGTCCGCTGCGCGGACAGCTCCTTTGCAAAAGGAGCCTTTAGCCCCCAATTCCCCTCCTAGGAAGGGAATTACACCCCACACCACCCCGCGCTTGTTCAATTCTCACAATATATATATATATATATATTGGACACTTGTAACAATTTCTAGATTTCCGACACAATTCGACACAATTGTGGTATACTAGTGTAATCACAAACTGACATAAGGAAATATGCCATGGATCTATTTCAATTTACCCCAATCGATTTTCTCCTCTCTTGGGTCTTTGCGATGCCATACTTCATCATCACAAAAGTATTCTCCCAAGATCGGAAACTGCGCGGCAAAGAGTTGCTCTATTTTGTTTTGGCAAGCCTCTTCATTGCACTTACCGTGCGGATTTTCCAAAGCCTGAACATGATGTTCTTTATCGTAAGCACCGACCTTAGTGTTATCCTTCTGATCTTTTTTTACTTCTGCAAAATATCCGCTCGTCCTGTAAAGGAATCTTTCATCTTAACATTCTTTTCGTTTTTGACAATTCTGCTTGCGATCGTACCCACAGCGGCTATCGTAGAAGTTCTCTTTCCGGAGTTTACATCCATAGGATACTATACCGGCGGATTTTTTCCATTTTTGATCTATATACTGTTAATCTATCCGGCTTCTATCTCGGTGGCGCTTCTAGCTGGGAAGGTGCTTCGGAAACCACTTGCAGACATCAAACAGTCCGGCCGCTGGCAATCTGCTTTGGTGTATATCGCCGTACTTCTGTTTTTCTTTTACCTCCTCATGGTCACCGTACACCACGCTGTCGAAGACGCCATCATCCTGTTTTCTTGGAACTCCCTTGTAATTGCAGTCTGCCTTTCTGCCTCCCTTGTGTGTTTTATCTTCTACGCAAAGTTCCAAAAAACACAATCCACCCTCCGAGAAAAAGAAATCGAGCACCGCACCCTGCTCTACTACATGGACGAAATCGAACACCAGCAAGGCGCCATCCGAAAGTTCAAGCACGACTACCAAAACATCCTCTCCTCTATGGAGATCTTCTTCAAAGAGCATGACCTAGACGGACTCATGCAGTATTACAACGCAAACATCAAACCCGCCTCAGAGGTCATCACCCAAAACGACTTCGCCCTAGACAGGCTCGACAAAATCAAAGTGCGCGAAATCAAAGGCATCCTAACCGCAAAGTTAATCCTAGCGCAAAACCTAGGCCTCGATGCCAAGTTCGAAGCCGTAGAAGACATAGACCAAATCCCCACCGATTCCGTCACCCTAGTCCGCATGCTCGGCATCATCCTAGACAACGCCATCGAAGCGCTGGAGGAGTTAGACACAGGGCAACTGGTGGTCGCCTGCTATAAGTCCGGAAACTCCGTCACCTTCGTGGTGCAAAACACCTGCCCGCCGAACATGCCGCCATTTTCACAGTTAAAGCAAGTCGGCTTCTCCACCAAAGGCGAAGGCCGCGGCCTAGGTCTAAACAACCTGTGGGAACTCGCCCACGCCCACCCCAACATCACCCTGCAAACAAACATCGCAGACGGCAACTTCATCCAAAAGCTGACAATAGCAGGAGGTGCATAGTGTTACACATATTCATTTGTGAAGACGACCCAAAACAAAACGCATATATGCAAAAGCTGATCAATAAGCACATCATGGAAGAAGACTATAATATGGAGCTGGTCCTAGCCGCCCACAGTCCATCAGAGGTCTTAGATTATCTAAAACAGCACACAAGCAAAAGCGGCCTCTACTTTCTGGATGTAGACTTACAGCACGAGCTAAACGGCATAGAGCTAGGCGCCAAAATCAGAGAACTTGACGTCTCCGCAACCATCGCCTTCATCACCACCCGTTCCGAGATGGCGCATTTAGTCTTCATGCACAAGGTCGAAGCCATGGACTACATCATCAAAGACGACCCCGACACGGTCGAGACAGGCGTCAAGACCTGTATGCAGTTAGCCTATCAGCGCTATCTCAGCGGCAAACACGCCCAAGATCAATATTTCACCGTAAAATCAGACGACCATATCTGGAATATCCCCCATGACGACATCCTATTTTTCGAGACAGATTTCACCCAGCACAAGAAGCTAGTCCTGCACACAGAAACCGGCCTAATCGGATTTCGCAGTTCCATCAGCGAAGTGGAAAACATCGGCCCGGAATTCTACTGTTGCCACAGATCTTTCGTCATCAACCTCAAAAAAGTCAAACGGATAGACAGAGCAAAAAGAGAAATCGAGATGACAGACGGCAAAATCATCCCCGTCGCCGCCAGAAAAATGACAGAATTCTTAAAGCGCATGGGATAAGAAGTAAACACAGCAAAAAAGAACGCCCGCCATACAAACCTCATGTATCGCAAGCGTTCTTTTCCTTTGTCCATTCCAGAGGACAGATAGACTTTCTCCCCCCGCTGCGGTATAATGCAAAAAACAAGTACAAACACGAAGGAAACAAGAACATGGAGAAAATTCTAGTCATAGAAGACGACATCCACATCAGCCAAATGCTTTGTGAGCTGCTCAAACAAAACAGCTATGCCCCTGTCGCCGCCTACTCCGGTACGGAAGCTCTGCTCCTCCTGCCCGGGGGCGGCTTTTCTCTGATCCTGCTCGACCTCATGCTCCCCGGCAAAACCGGCGAAGAAGTCTTAGCGGAAATCCGCACCCACCTATCCATCCCGGTCATCGTCCTGACTGCCCGGACAGACAAAGAAACCACCACCGAGCTCCTCCGCTCAGGCGCGGACGATTATATCGCCAAACCCTTCGACAACAACGAACTCCTCGCCCGAATCGAGGTGCAACTCCGCCGCAGCGCACCCCAGAAGCCAGAAGCGGCACAACTCCGCCACAAAGACATCGCCCTTGACATGGATAGCTTTGACGCCTTCATAGAAGGCAAACGAGCCGGCCTCTCCAAGCGCGAGTTTGAGATTTTACGGCTCATGATGTCTCACCCGAGCAAGGTCTTCACCAAGAATAACCTCTACGAAAGCGTCTGGGGCGGCGAGTTCTGGGGAGACGACAACACAATCAACGTCCACATTAGCAAACTCCGCGGCAAACTCCACGCCATTTCACCTAACACAGAGTATATCCAGACCGTCTGGGGCATCGGTTTTAAGATGAGCGAGTAAGTTTAAGACTTTTTTAAGACTTAACTTAGAGATAAGTAAGACTTCCCCATTAGAATAAAGCCAACTCAAACAGAAGGGGAGCAAACATGACAGTATTACAGACAAAAAACTTGACCAAGTCCTACGGCAACAAAACCGCTGTAGATAATGTGAGCCTGACCATTGAACAGGGCGACATTCTCGGTCTAATCGGCCAAAACGGCGCGGGAAAAACCACCTTCATGCGCCTAGTCACTTCTCTGGCAAAACCAGACAGCGGAGAGATTACATTATTCGGAGAAACAGATCCTGCAAAGCTAACTGCCGCAAGAACCCGGATGGGCGCCGTAATCGAAATGCCTGTTTTGTTCACCAACTTAACAGCCGAGCAAAACTTAGAGTATTACCGTTTACAGCAAGGCATCTCCGACCGAAAACGTGTAAGAGACGTGCTGGAAATCGCAGACTTAACAAACACAGGGACGAAGAAATTCAAAAACTTCTCTCTCGGGATGAAACAGCGCCTAGGCCTCGCCCTAGCCATTCTCGCCCACCCAGACTTCCTGATCTTAGACGAACCCATCAACGGCCTGGACCCCACAGGCATCATCGCCATGCGAGACTTGATGAAACGACTCAACAGCGAGGGCATCACCCTGCTCATTTCCAGCCACATGCTTTCCGAACTGGCGCAAGTAGCCACAAAATACGCCATCATCCACGAAGGCCGCTTAATAAAGTCCCTCACCAAAGAACAACTGCAAGAAGAGTGTAAACGCGCCTTGGCGATCACAGTGGACGACGCGGCAAACGCCGCCGCCACCTTGGAAACCGTCTTAGGCACACACAAGTACAAGCAGATCTCCAGTAGCGAGCTCCGCCTGTACGAATACTTAGATGACCCCGCAGAGGTCACCTTCCAGCTCAACCAAGCAGGGGTTCGCGTAGCGTCCATCTCAGAAGTCGGGGACAGTTTGGAAGAATATTACACCAGCGTGATTGAGGGAGGCAAAAGATGAGAAATCTAATTCGAGCGGATGTATATAAAATTGTGCGGGGCAAGGCTCTGTATATCACCTTCGCGGTGTTGCTTGTCATGATTATTTTGAACGTAACAACCGGAGCGGCTATGATTACCATAGTGGCTGAAGATGGTGGTGTTATGGCACCCCTTGGCATTGAGATATATGGAGAACCGGATGGGTTCACAAGTGCCGTTTTCGCTGTATTTTCGTCCATGGAACAATTGGTGTTTGTCCTGCTTTCTTTCGTTATGTTAGTAAGCGTTCCCACCTTTTCCAGCGGCACAGTGAAAAATGACATTGCGCGCGGTGTATCCCGCACAAAATTGTATTTGTCAAAGATGATTATCTGCGGCGCACTATGTATTCTGATGTATCTTGTCTATCTAGGTGTGGGTATGCTTTCGTACGTGATCGTCAACGGTCTTGGTAGCCCTGTCCCGGCAGGTTTTTGGGTAACTTTGATGCAGGCGGTAGGTGCGCAACTGTTTATTTTGCTGGCAATAAGCTGTGTTGGATTATTTCTGGTGTTTACGACCAAACTTAGCGGGATGGTTATCGGTATTTACATTGCTTTTTTTCTACTCCCCACAATGCTACTAAATCTCCTATCTCTTTTTAATGCCGATTTAGCGCTGACATTAGTTAATTTTGATATGACCACAAGCATTGGCAGATTAGGATTTCTGAACCAGCTAGAGACACGTGAGATTATCACAATCCTCGGGATCGGATTAGGCTACATCCTAGCAAGCACCACCCTCGGCATCACTTCCTTCCGAAAGGCGGAGATCAAATAATATGAAGATTCCCTTTTTAGGCGAAGCCCTCGGTCTCGTGATCGGCGCTCTCGCATGGGTGCTTATGTGGACCTTAAACCTAGGCGATGGCACACTTGAGCTATTAGAACGAAATTTTAGCATACGCATTCTTGTGGCTCTTGCAGTTGGCTTGATTACATCCTTCTCTGTTTCTGCTGTACTGAAAAGAAAAAGAAAAACAGAAGAATAGACTAGTAGAAAGGCGGCAAGACGGATATGGTTTTAATTCTTTGCATCATCTTCGGCATACTACTTGCCGCCTATTTGCTGCGCCTGTTCCTCTTAAAACGTGATATCCGGCAGCTCAGTAACAAGCTGTCGGATATCGCCCACACTGACACCAACGCCCGCCTAACCACAACCACAACAGACCGGGCTATACTAAAGCTTGTACAAAGCATAAATACCACCCTAACAAAGCGGCGCGAGGATCACCTAGAAGCCCAGCGCACCGAAGCCGAACTCAAACGCGCCATCACCAACATCTCCCACGACCTCCGCACCCCCCTCACCGCCGCCCGGGGCTACCTGCAAATGCTGGAATCCGCCGATCTCGCCCCAGAGACACGAGCACGCTATCAAGAAATCATCCGCGGACGCCTAGACAGTCTCGGCGTCCTCATGAGCAACCTGTTTGAATTTGCCAAGATTATAGAGGGCAACACCACCTTCGAGATCCAAGAAGTCAACATCGGAAACATCCTGCGAGACGCCCTCTCAGAAGCATACCGAGAGCTCGAATACAAAGGCTTCCGAGTAGACGTAGACATCCCGGACAACCCCATACTCTGCCGCTGCGACCCGGACGCTCTACAGCGGGTGCTCCAAAACCTCCTAAAAAACGTCTGCACCCACGGCAAAGCAGTTCTGCGTGTCCGCCTCGATGGAAACCAGATCGAAATCTCCAATCAAGCAGACAACCTAGACAAAATAGACGCAGCCCATATGTTCGAGCGTTTTTATACCTCTGACGCATCCCGAAACAACAAAAACACCGGTTTAGGTCTTGCCATCGCAAAAGAACTAACAGAGCAAATGGGCGGACGAATCTCGGCAAACAAAGAAGATAATCTGCTGACAATGCGGATTACACTGCCGTAAAACATGGCACCCCGTCGTCATGTTTGCTGTGATAGAATTGTTTCATCAAAAAATGGAAAGAAGGCTGTCACACATGTTTGAACCAAAGAAATTTTTGCAAGATATCGTGAGTAAAAAAGCAGAAGCCATCAGAGGATACTTCGCAGAAGATGCCATCATCTGCTGGCACGACAGTAACGAGCAATTCACACTCGATGAATTTATCAGAGCCAACTGCGCCTACCCCTCTACTTGGACTTGTGAAATAGAACGCATAGAACCCTTTGAAAAAGGAGTCGTAATTGCCGCCCAGCTAGACCATCCGGAAGACGGATTCTATGTGAAATACGTCTCCTTTGTAGAATTAAATGCCAATGAGAAGGTACAACGCCTAGATGAGTATTTTGTCGCAATCGAAGAAATTCCGCAGTGGCGCAAAGACATGAACCTAGGGCGGCCAATCAAATAAGCATTTTAGGAGCGTATGCAAATGCCAAAAGTTAAACTAAAAGGATTTTTACTAACAGTCAAAGATGTTCAAAAATCAAAGAATTTCTATGAAAATGTTTTAGAGCAAGAACTTTTAACTGAATATGGTGGTTGGGCAGAGTTTGTCAATGGTATTAGCCTTGCACCAAGAGATGAGTACATAGAATATACAAATAAAGACATCGCTCAAACAGGAGGCATTCCAGTCAGTGCTCTTGACAAGCCAAATAATTTCCAAGTTTATTTTGAGGTTGAAAACTTACCGTATTACGTGAGCAAAATCAAAAAGGTAGACGGTATCACAATCATTCACGACGTAGTCAGAGCACCACATGGGCAAGATACATTTAGATTTTACGACTTTGACAACCACATAGTTGAAGTTTCTGAATGCCTGCAAGATGTTTTTGATAGATTAACTTCAGAAGGCAAATCCTTAGAGGATATTGCAAAACTGTGGGAAGAAGATATTGAGAATGTCAGAAAAAATTTTGTTAATCGTGATTATAAGAATAGCTGACATTTGGATGCGTAGCTATTAAGCACACTGCAAATGCGGTTTGTTGCATAAAAAGCAAAATCCCCCAAGGCCAAAACAAGCCTTGGGGGATTTTCTATTTCACTTAACAACCCGTACCTGAACCATCCTCACCGAACCCGGCTGTCACAATACTCGCAAACAACACCCCGAATCGTCGCCCCGCAGTTGCCGCAGTTTGTCGACCGATCGGACTGAGCCTCAGCCGATGCCGCCTCAATCTGCCCCTGACTTTGCGGAGGCGTCGGCGGAATCTGCGTCCCACACTCTTCACATGCTGTATTCGCCGTTCCGGTTGTCTGGCAGTTCGGGCAAACACCAATCAGCCCGCCCATCTTGTCAATAAATCGCTCTGCTGACCCTACGAGCCCGGCAAACGCACCCTCCAGCGCCCCCTCTGAACGCACAACCTGAGGCTGTCTGCTCGGCGGAGCCGGTGGTGAAGCATGCCTCGTCTGTTGCGATACTTGTGGCCTCCGAGACGCAACTGTCTCTCCCATTTTTGTTTGCGCAATGTTCGAAGCACGCTGTGCCACGCCACTAAGACTCTCTTTTGCAAGCTTCTTCAAAAAACTCATGCCATCTGCCTTTCTCCCTACTCAGAAGCGCCCACAAACCGCCCGCAATACTCACACTGGCTCGTTTGCCCTACAGTCACATTGATCACCGCTCCGCATCCGGGACAATCAACCGTTGTTTGGGTTTGGGTTCCTAAATCTTGTTCGCCCTCTGTGTTTTCTGTAACAGTAGTCACAAGGTCAACACCAGCCGCTCTGATCGCTTGCGCAAAGATATCATACACCTCTTTGGCGTTTGGTGCGCTTAAAATAGGCTGGAGAGAAACATTCGTCTCCTCCGTACAAAACGCAACTGCCTTGTCATTCAACACAACAGACACAATGTCCTTCAAGGGAATGGAGCGCTTTTCCTCCGAAGCCCCATACCGAAGAAACACCCGCCGATCTGATAAAAACAAATCCCCAATGACCGCCTCGCCCGCCGGTTCCCCTGTACCGTGGATGTGGAGCGTCGCTAGACCCGTAATAAAATACAGCGACTCGCCCCCTTCAATCAATGCGCGCATCTGCCGATAGCGTTCCTTTTTAACAGATGTTGTACCTTGAAACTTATAGACCAGCGCAAAGACATCCATATCATTTTCTATGCGCCAAGGCAACTTCCGCCCCATCAAGGGCGCCAAAGCCTTCTTCTTTCTGGAAGACGCCACACCATGCACAATCCCATACGAAATAGCAAAAAATATAAGAAAGGCAATAATCGCGAATCCAAGTTCCTCTGTAAAAAAGTCTCTCCACGCAGAGGCTGAGGGAACCCCCTCATAGCCAATTGCAGCCAAAACGAAAATGGCAAAAGCTGCAAGCAGAATGCTAAGTAGAAATTTCATCCATCTATCCCCTATTCCCTAGGCTTACCGCACTCCGAACAGAACCGCCCTGTATTCTCAGCGCCGCAGGAACAAGCCCATGTCCCCGCCGCAGGCCGTCCTGTCCCGCACTCAGAGCAGAAGTTGCCGGTATTTACCGCATTACAAGCACAAGTCCAAGCATTCGCCGGTGCAGGCTGTGGTGTGCCGCATTCGGAGCAAAAACGTCCGGTATTCACAGCACCGCAAGCACATGTCCAACCATTTGCAGCAGCTTCGGGCTGTGGAGCCGCTGCCCGCTGTTGATCCGCCATCTGGAAAAATCCGCCTGCGTTCGACCCTGCCTGCATGGCGGCATTCATGCCCAAAAAGCCCATCATCGCCCCACCGGGATTATCAGCGGCATTCCGCATGGCATCCGCCTGTGCGGTGACCAAGGTAGCCCCCGCCATATCCGCATTCCGCATAACCGCTTTGCGTTGCAAGTCTTTGATCAGCTGTTCATCTTCCGGCGAAGCAGTCACACTCTTGATATTGAAGGAAGCAATACTCAACCCACGTAACTTCGACCATTTTTCAGACAAGAGCTCATTCAACGCATTCGCAATTTCCAAGGTATGCCCCGGCAGAGCACTATAGCGGATCCCCATCTCACTCACCCGCGCAAATGCAGGCTGAAGCTTGGTCAAAAGCTCCGCCTTCAGCAAGCCGTCAAGCTCCGCCCGGCGATATGCCTGAGCCACGTTTCCGCACACATTCGCATAGAACAAGAGCGGATCAATAATCCGGTAAGAATATTTCCCATTACAGCGAATGGAAATATCAATGTCCAGCCCGATGTTATTGTCCACCACACGAAAGGGAATCGGCGCCGGAGTCCCATATTTGTTGTCTGTGATCTCTTTGAGATTAAAGTAATACACCCGCTGATCTTTCCCCGGCTGACCGCCGAAAGTAAAACGCTTCCCGATGTTCTTGAAAGTCTCTTTGATCGACTCACCCAGAGGCCCATGAAAAATACTCGGCTCTGTGGATTCATCGTAAACAAACTCCCCCGGCTCCGCACAAAACTCCACAATCTGTCCCTGTTCCACAATCAGCATCGCCTGGCCATCTGCCACCGCGATCACAGACCCATTGGAAATGATATTGTCGCTCCCTTTTCTGTTGGCAGACCGCGGATCCACCCGTGACTGCCCTTTTACAACCAGCACATCCGTAGAAATCGCCTCACAGTAGAAAAACTCTTTCCACTGATCCGCGAGCACCCCGCCAATTGAACCTGCCGCCGCTCTGATTAAACCCATATCTGATATCCTCCTATTTCTATTTTATAAGTTCCCGAATCGGATCCTCTTTCGATGACTTACGTCCAAACACCTTACTTGGATTTGCCATATATGTATCAAGTTGTTCCACCAATGCCTTTTTGCTCTTGCGGAAGATGCGAGCACGTATCACAAAGGCCGCAATCAAGGTTCCAATTACCAGCCCGCCAAGGACAGTCCGTGCGATTTCATCCTCTGTGATGAAATAAAGGATCGAATCATTGAACATCCCTAAAATAACAAGAAGCAAGGCCAAACCGAGCATCGCCAAAAAGGGTATAAACGCCTTCCGCGCCCGCTTCTTCTGCCCCTTGTCAATGGGTCTCATCCCATATTGCGTCTCAACCCGTGTGCCATCTGCATGGCTGGCGCAGATTTTCTTCTGATAGGAGTAAACCGAGGCCCACACCGGCAGATACACAAGGGCATAAGTCGGCAAAATGTCGCCCTGAAAACGAAGCCCTCTAATCCGGTCTCCCGGCGCGCTCCGTTCAATCGCTTTGGCTATCTCTTTATGCACAAAGGCTTTGTCATATGCGCTTGTCGCCGGGATCTCACAGGGCAAAACCTGAAATCCGGCAGTGTATTTGCTCTCATAAGGCACGCCGCCAGTTGGCCTCGCCGATGTCGGGCTAATCTCCGCCACCATCGGACTAAGGCGTCCGTTTGAACTGTTCCTGATTCCAGCCAAGCTCTCTTTTGTATTCGCTTTCTCTACCTTCTCATACATCTTCTGCAAAAAGCCCGTCGCCGGACATTCATTCGTAACGCGTCCTGAAGCCGTACCGGAATGGGGCCGCCAATCGGTCACAATCCGCGTCCGCGTAACAGGTTTCGTCACACTCCTCCCATTTTCGGTCGTTGTGACGTAGTCAATATATGTCTCCACCCGGTCATATCCAATCGTCGCACTCCACTGTACCTGATAGCTCGCAACACAGATATAGTGCGGAATATAATACCCCTCCGCCCCGCGGATCATCCCGATCTGCTCAAAGGCATCTGCTGGCGTCCCCTTTTCCTTTGCAAGCCAAGAGATCATCCCCTTTTGATAGGCCTCTCTGCTTGTGGAGAAGGGAATGATGTATTTATGGTTTTCAGGAATCTCCCCAAGAAGGGGACAATCTTCCCCATCTTGGAGCACCGTAAAAGTACTGTCACAAAACCCGCAGATCGTCTGGCGCGCCACCCCGGCAGAGGAGGGCAATTCCGCCCCGCAATTGGGACAGGTCAACCCATCTGTCGGAACAGCGGCATCCGCTTCTATTCTCTCTTCCGCCGCGGCCTCTGTTTTACACCCTCTGCATACAAGGGCTTGCTGCTCCGGATCAAAGTGCAACTGTTCTCCACAGGCCCCGCAGCGGTGCTCTTGTACGACTGTTTTTTCTGCCAAAAAAATCCCCCCTTATTTCCTTTTTCACTCTTGCTATAATATCACAGCGCCCTTATTTTTTCTACTGCAAGTTTCTTCCGCCCCATACCCCTGTACATCGCACAGGCCACACACAAAACCCGCAAGGCATACATCTGCCTTGCGGGTTCGACTGTACTAAGTGAATCATGATTCGCCGACGACTTCAACAAACAACCAAAATTCACCCGCAAGGCCGACAAGATAAAACCCCGGTTCCTTTAGTGTAATGGAGCGGCTGCCTCCTACCGGTACTTGCGCTATATTTTCCCGTAGCCTGTCGCTTAAATCAAAGTCCCCATTGTCATCACTGTCCGCAAATAGAGCATCTTCCCACAGATCAAGATCAGGTACAGTCAGCATGAGGTTACGTACATATCCAAAATGCGCTTCCAAACCACCGGTCTCTGCAAAGGTGACAACAGTACCTGCCTGCACCACAATCACATTGCCCACGGTTATCTCAGGGACAGGGTAAAAGGTAAACGTACCCCGATCTGGAAGCATAGTTGTCCAATGCAGGTCTGCATACACATCCGCTTCTCTCAATCCCTCGAATAAGCGCAGTATTGTAACAATACTCTGTTCGCGTGTATATTGGTCTCGCGGGGCAAAGATGTTCCCGCCCACACCCTGCATAATACCGGCCTTCTGTACACGACCAACAGCGGTCCTTGCCCAGTCGGACACATTGTCCATGTCGTAGAAAGTCGCAACATGATCTGGGAACGGCTGTCCGAGCGCTTCGGCTAGACGGGCGAGCATAACAGCCGCCTGTTCCCGCGTTAAATGGTCTGAAGGGGCAAATCTGCCGCCGCCTACGCCTTGTACAACGCCAATGTAAGCCGCTTTGCGGACGGCTTCATCGCCGGTGTCTATAAATGCTATCCGCCCGGTGATCTCGCCCCTTTGATTTTCATATAGGGCAACCACCAGCGCTGCGAATTCCGCACGGGTGATGGGGCGGACAAAACCGGATTGCAAATGTTCAGGGACAAGACCTAAGCGAATTGCAGCTTCAATTTGTTCTGCCGCCCAATTGCTTGGCCCACTTACCCATGCCGCCCGGTGTTCTATATAGCTCTCAAAGACAGCAAAACCGTTTTCTCGCATATAAGTCGCAGATTCCACACCAATGTAGCGCCAGTGCCAAGGCTCAAAAGCGATACCAGTTATGTGCTCATATGCTTGGGGATAGCGCAAAATGAAACCATAGTGATGGGCATTCCGCTGTAGCCAAGCGAACTGCGCGGTATTCTGAAACCGGGCATTGCCGAGCGGACCGCCTGTAAAACCGCGCTGTACGATGTCTAGCGCAAGACCGGTCTGGTGCTCAGAGTGCCCGGGGCGGGCGAACCAACGTTCTGCGTGGGCCAGACCCGAGTTGCGGACGGCGTTATTCCATATCGTACGCTGGGTCTCATAGCTGCGGAAGCCGGAAATGGCGACTAGGAATAAGTTTTCCGCATTCATAGATCGCTGCATATCGAGAAACGCGTTTGCCGCCCGCGCCCGCATAAGCTGACCGCCGCCAACCGGGATCAGATCAGCCGGACGATAGGTGCTGCTTAGTCCGTGGTGCCGGTTGACTAAGATTAAGTACTCTTCCGGTGTGCCGGTGGTGATGGCTTGGGCGAATCCTAGCCCGCCAAGTAGTGCTAGAATCAAAATGAGTGCAAGCAGTCTGCGGCGCATATAATGGTCTCTCCTTTAATGTTTTTTCTGCACATCCTTGTCAGCGAACCCATGCGGAATGTCATTTTGCGTCCCACTCTATTTGCAAAAGAGCTTAAGAATTTCAATCACCTTATCGTTGTCACCTGAAAGATCCTCTTCATTTTGCGAAATCTCTTTCTTTTTTGCCGGCTCTAAGCCTCAATACTTGTACGCATAGCTTCATTGCCCTCAGGGGACAAAAGCACGATAGTTAAGACAAGAGAGTCAATTCCAATTTCATCTCGAATCTCAGCAGCCATAGGCTCCATGACTGGTCTTAATGCACTTAAAGCTGCACTGGAACGACCAAGCATATCATCGTTTAGACCCGCTTGCTCAAACTCCCCAAAATAAAACGAAAAGATGAGCTCATTGTCTGCATCATTAGCCGAGAGGACAACACGGCTACCTTCTCCCATGCCCAAGGCAGGTGCCATCGCGTCGAAAGCTTCTTGGGCTTCTGCGCCTTCTGCGTCTAGAAAATCTTGGATCGGTGTAGCTGTGCTTCCGGAACCACCACATGCCACAAGGCTCAATACCAATAGAGCGGAAAGCATAAGTACCAATAATCTCTTTTTCATAAAATCGTTTCTCCCTAATAATAGAATTTTTTAAATATCTTCAAGAACTGTAGTGATTAACCTACCACTTCAACAAACAACCAAAATTCACCCTCAAGCCCGACAACGTAAAACCCGGATTGCGTTAATGTGATTAAGCGGCTGCCCCCTACCGGTCTTAGTATCTTACATTCCAATATTCAATAATCAAAGGTGTTGGATCGTAAAGAGTATATTCCCCAAAAGAGTGGGTGAATTGTCTGGTCTGACCCGGCTCAAAGTGCACATCTTGCGGGTCAATGAGGGTTGCGGCCTCCCCATGTCCCCAGCGAAACACAGCGGATATATCCACGGTTATCGCGCGTCCGGAGGTGTTTTCTAACTCAAACACCAAGATGTATCCCCCAAAATCATCATACATGCCAAAGCCTGTGTCCACAAAGGTTTTGCTAATAACCCGAACGTTGAAGTGGCTTGCCGTATTTGCTTGTGCGCCGCGCTCGGCTACGGTTATCGTAAAACTTGACGCACTGTCCAAGGGTGCAGGTGCAACACTGTTTGGCTCAGACACTTCATTTGGCTGAAGTGCTTCGGTTGGCTCAATCGCTTCATCTGGTTCTTCTTCATAATATACCGGGCCTTCATCTGTACGCTGTTCGTCTGCTACGTATGGCGTAGATTCCGGCGTTTGGACAAGAGTCGGCTCATCACTGCCGCCTGCCGCCACAGCGCAAGCCGTTAATGTAACCGCCAAGAAGATAATCGCAGACAACAAAAGTGTCAGTTTTGTGTATTTTTTACTTTTCATAATGGCTGATAACCTTTCTTTTAATGCCCGCTTTTCCGCACACATCGTCGTGGAGAGTACAGGCATGGGAATTTTTTTATTGCTTGCAAGGAAAATAAGTGTATCACCATAGTGCTGCTTTCCATATGTATCTAAACGGGCAATCACTGCCTCATCACAAGAAAGTTCACACGCACGATCAATTTCTCGTCTAGCTACCCATACGAGCGGGTTAAACCAATGCACAGCACAAGCCAAGAGTGTAAGCCACTTGACAAGAACATCAAACCGCCGCATATGGGTCAGTTCGTGCAATAAAATGCTTTGTAGCTGCTCATTGCTATAGGCCTTCTTCGGCAAGACAATGGTTGGTCGCAATACCCCAATTAGCATAGGTGTTGCCGCATATTCGCTTATGATCAGTCTAGGCGTGCGTTTGCCCTCTGTCAATATAGCGAGCATATCATAGCGGGAAAGATGGGGTATGCTGGAACTGCGGTGGAGCTTTTTGATAAAACGGGCATAGCCGAGCAAGCTATACAGCAACACAAGTCCGGCAATGGGCAGATACAACAACATAAAAACAGTGACAACGCCTGTCATAATCCCCGGCTCCCCTGCAAGCGGCACTTCGGAAGTACCGGCATGGAGAAAATCCTGGGTCGTAACAGCAAGCGCATCTCCAACAAAGAACTGCCCCCGAGCCTCTGCCGTTGAAACGACATTCCGTTCCACAACACTCTGGATCGGAGCCGCAGCGCTAGGCAAGGAGATGATTCTTGAAATCGGAACGAGCAGCACCCCAAGTGCCACAAGCCAAAAACAGAACTGCACCGACTTTGGCAAACGGTGCCGCACAGCAGGCTTCATCAGCAGAAGCAATACGATGAGCAGTCCGCCGCTTAATGACATCGTGACAACGACTCGGACAAGCTCACTCAAGAATGCGGGAACCATCATTTGGCATCGTCTCCCATCTGAAAAAATGCTTTGAGCTCATCTACATCACGTTCATCGATCTGTCCGCTTTGGCAGAGAGCAGTTACCAGCTTCATCGCACTGCCGTCAAACAATTTGTCGAGAAAATGCTGCCCTTCGGTCTTTACATACTCCGCTTCGCTAACCCTAGGACTGTATAGCGTAACATAATGTTCGCGGGTACCGACCGCACCCTTATCCCGCAAGCGCCCCAAAAGGGTTTGAATCGTTGATTTTTTCCAATCGGTTCTGCTTTCAAGGGCTGTTCGTATTTCAGAAAAAGACAAAGGCCGCCCTTCCTGCCAAAGGATGCGCATGACCTCAAGCTCGGAATCGGTTATTTTCGTAACCATAGAGAATCCCCTTTCGTCTACCAGCGTAGCCATCGTACTACACTTGTAAACCGTTTGTCAAGAAGAACTTTCTTCGTATCATAAAAATAGCCCCAAGCTCCAAAATTTTACCCCCAGTTTACCTTTCATTTGCCTTCCTTTTACCAATATGCGATAATATCTCCATCAGAGGCGGTGATTCTATTGACAATCAAACAAGGCTTGTTCCGATCAAATATCTTAATGATCATCCTCCCCATCATCCTAACAGGCGTCATGTTCCTGACCCTGCGTTTTGTCATGCTCACCGCAGACGACCCAAGCGGTCACAGAGAAAACGAGCCCATCACCTACATTGCCGAGTCCGACGCAGGCACACGCTTACAGTCCGGCAACTATACACAAATAGACGCGGCAATCTCCCTATTCCAGTCAGACATCGGCGAATACATCATCGTCCTGCCCGATCACATGCTCCTGACAAACCCGCGCCATGGCAGAATGCATCTCGTGATCACCCTAAGTCTCTTCCTCCTCGCCATCATATTCATCACAAACTACACCCTAACAAAACGCATCTCCCGCAGCATCATGATCCCCATAAACACCTTGCGGAGCGGCGTCCACGAAATAAGCGCTGGAAACTTAGCCTACCGCATCGATTACAACAAAGGCAATGAGTTCGACCAAATCTGCACAGACTTCAACGAAATGGCCTCCCGCTTATCAGACATGGTAAGGGCGCGCCAACTGGACGAACAGAGCCGAAGAGAACTCATCGCCGGCATCTCCCATGATCTCCGAACCCCCCTCACCTCCATCAAGGCCTACATCGAAGGCCTCAGGGAAGGTGTCGCTTCAAACCCAGAAATGCAGGAAAAATATCTCACCACTATACAAAGCAAAACCGCGGACATGGAATACATTATCAGCCAATTATTCCTCTTCTCCAAACTGGATGTCGGCGGCTTCCCCTTCCACCTAGAAACTGTCGAGATCGGAAGCGAACTAAGCAAACTAATCACCGGCCTCGCGGATGAATACAGGGACAAACGCCTCCACATCTCCCTAGAAGAAAATGTAGAGGGAAAATACGTTTCCATTGACACAGTGCAATTCCGAAATGTCATCCAAAACATCCTAAACAACTGCGTAAAATACTGCGGCAGCGACAATCCCCAAGCCAAAATCTCCTGCCGTGCAGACAGGGATATTGTCTCCATCACCATCACAGACAACGGCATCGGCCTCCCAGATGAGTCGCTCCCAAAAGTCTTCGACATCTTCTACCGAAGCGATACCGCAAGGAGCAATCCAAGCCAAGGAAGCGGCCTAGGGCTTGCGATTTCCTCAAAAATCATCCAGCGCCTAAACGGCACCATCACAGCCGAAAACGCCCCAGAGGGCGGTCTTAGCATCATCATCTCCCTGCCGATCGCGAAAGGAGCAGAGCAATGAAAAAGATCCTAATCGTAGAAGACGACCTCGCCATTGCCGAAATCCAGCGGGACTTTCTGCAAATCGAAGGCTTCGAAGTCACAATCGCAACTGACGGCAAAGAGGGCTGCAAAAAAGCGCTGGCAGAGCCATTCGACCTTATCCTCCTCGACCTCATGCTCCCCGGCATGAACGGCTACGACATCTGCAAAAGCATCCGCCATGAGGTAGACGTCCCCATTCTCATGGTAACCGCCAAAGGCGAAGACACCGACAAAATCAGAGGCTTGGGCCTCGGTGCAGACGACTACATCCCAAAGCCCTTCTCCCCCACAGAGCTGGTCGCAAGAGTAAAGGCAAATCTCGCCCAATACGAACGCCTAAAGCACAAGTCCAGTAGCCCCGCAAGCCCCAGCAGCAAGTCGGAGGAACTCAAAATCGGCGCACTCCGCCTAAATCGCGCCACCCACCGTGTCTATGTTCATGACGCGGAAATCGAGCTAAAAAATAAAGAGTACGAACTCCTCCTCTTCCTCATGTCAAACCCCGACATCGTCTTCAGCAAAGAGCACCTATACGAACGAATCTGGGGCATGGATGCCTTCGGAGACCTAAAAACCGTAGCCGTCCACATAGGCCGCCTCCGGGACAAAATGGAATCAGATCCTCAAAACCCCGCATACATCCAAACCGTCTGGGGCGCAGGCTATCGATTCAAAGTGTAAACAAACACCCGCTTTTGCTTGATGGCAAAAGCGGGTGTTCTATCGTTGGAAATAGGTAAATTACGCACCCATTTTACGCCGCCCCCCCGTAGGGGACGATGCCCACATCATCCCGCGCAAATTTCCCTCCTTGGAGGGGTGCCCCAAAGGGGCGGGGTGGTGCCCTTCGCACCGCCGAGTCATCCTATCAGGCTTTGCCCATACTATACATCGCAAAACAGCGCTTCCAGTTATCGGTTTACCCCTCCTTTACCTTTGTTTACCTACATTTTACCTTTCCACGGTTACCAGTTTACCTTTATCCCTTATGATAGATCCATAGCACAAAACAGAAGGGGGGAAACTTCACATGATCACAAAAAAACTTGGCCTAAAAAGAGCAGGTATCGCACTCCTTGCCTTTCCCGCAGCAGTCCTGATCTTCAGCATCGTAGGTCTCGCCCGCCTAGCTAGAAAACAACAAACCATCCAGTCCATCTAACATCTGAAAGGGGAACTGTCCAATGAAAATCCAAAACATCAACTTCAAAAAAGTCTTTATCATCTTCTTCGCCGCCTTCCTCATCTTCACCGCCGTCTCCACCATATTCGCAATTTCAGACGGTCAGTGGAATGACGCCGTCACCTTCGAACAAAACCGCCTAGAAGCACGAAACGAAAGCGGACACACACGCTGGCGAGGCCGCGCACACCACGACCGCGCCCTCCTGTCTCCCTCCCAAGCCGAAACCAACGACACCCTCACCGAGACGCTAACCTCCACCCCAGCCCCCGGAAACAGACTCCTCCGCAGCCTCGCCAGATCCTACGTCCGCATCACTGCAACCGACTTCAGCGTATGGAATGTCTTCCGCGCTTTATTCCACATTACATTCACAGCCCTCCTAGCCTTGTGGGTATTTGTCGATAGCAAAAAACACGGACGAAACACCATCCTCTGGACAGTCATCACCGCAGTCACTAGCATCTTCGGCTGGATCGCATACTTGCTCTTTTCCAAGGCAAGATCCGCACCCCCAGCAAAGGCTTAGACAGAAAGGAGGATCTACCATGAAACCCAAATGGAACAGCAAGCGCACCAAAATAGTCGTTGATATCTGCATGGCAATTTTCCTAGTCTTCTCCTTCGTCAGATGGGAAGGCGACCCCACGTTCCACCTCATTGTGGGAACAATTTGCACTCTATTTTTCGCCACACACATCTTCATCCACCGAAAGTGGTTAAAGGCCGTCACCAAGTCCTACCGATCCAAACAGATAAACCCCGCCCTAATCGGAAAATACCGCATAGACATCCTCCTACTCGCGGTATGGGGCATCTGCATCGGAACCGGTTTTCTCGCCCTAGGCGCTTTCATAGGCGGCATCGAATGGATGTTCCTTTTCAGCCGAATCCACGGCCTCTCCGCCAGACTAGCCCTAATCCTCACCCTGATCCACATCATCCAGCATAGAACTCAGATTATGTCCTATCTCAAACTAAAAAAGAAGAAACCAGCGGAAACAGTCAAAACCGAAAAGCCAATCAAAAAAAGTAACCGCATTGCAAAAGGCGCATTCCACCTCACACTACACATCTTGCTCCACGTAATTTCCATCCACCTAACAGCCCTATACATCCTCCTCCATCTATTCCAACATCGAGGGCAAATCCTGTCACGCTTCAAAAAGAAACCACAACTGAATCCCATAGCAAAAGGACACCTTGCAGAAGGTGTCCTTTTGCTATCCAAAAAATAATTTTCAAAAATAAAAAATTCCCCCTTGACAAACAAAAACACCCATGATATTATACATACACGCTGAATGTATGAAAAATCGGAATCGAGGTGAATCCCTTGCCTAGAAACAAATACCCGGAAGAAACTGTCCAAAAAATCCTAGAGGTCTCCATGAAGCTCTTCGCCGAAAAGGGCTACGAGCAAACCACAGTGTTAGACATCGTAAACAACCTCGGCGGCCTCACCCGGGGCGCCTTCTATCACCACTTTAAGTCCAAGGAAGAAGTCCTGCTTGCTCTCACAGAAAAAATGTACCAAAATCACAACCCCATTGATGCGGCAAAAAAGCGAACCGATCTAAACGGATTGGAAAAACTCAGACAGGTTTTTCTAAGCCAGCCGGGCCTCACAGATTCCCCGGAGGGAAAGAGCATTGCTACCCTCAACCGCGCAGCACTTTCCATCTTGGAGCAACCCCGCTTTCTGGCAGAACAGTTCAAAGGTAACCAAATGCAAGTATCTGTCCTCACTCCCTTCGTTGAAGAAGGCATGAAAGATGGTTCAATCCGCCCGGGTAATGCCAAACTTCTCACCGAATTGATTATGCTCCTCTTCAATGTCTGGATGCTCCCCACTCTGTTCCCCATGGAAGCAGAAGATTTTATGGAAAAAGCCGAAATCATCGCACAATGCTTGGATGCTCTGGGCTGCCCCCTCATGAACGAAGAATTCGAAGACGCCGGCGAAGCCTTCGCAAAACTCTTAGACATCAAACCTTCGTAGGAAAACGATCCCCGGCACTCCCGGTAGGGGCGAACTGTGTTCGCCCGCCTACCCCTCACCCCCAATTCCTTACCACTTACGGGTTCCAACCCACCACTCACCATTTCCCCCTTGCACACTCAGATCCCCCCTGATATACTGCCCTCAGAAGCAAAAACATCCAATCAACAAACCATCCATAAGCAAAACTAAATTTTTTTATCCCAATACATACAAACAGCATGTATCAATAATCTCTTGAAGGAGGATCAACCTACATGTCACACAAAGAAACCATCATCACCGTAGAAAACCTGCAAAAATCGTTCAAAGACCAAGAAGTCCTAAAGGGTGTCAACTTCACCGTCAGAAAGGGCAGCATCTTCGCCCTCCTCGGCTCAAACGGTGCAGGCAAGACAACAATCGTCAAAATCCTAAGCACCCTCCTCCGCTCCGACGGCGGTCGTGCCACCATCTGCGGCTACGACGTAGATAAACAACCTGACGGCATCCGCCGCTCTATCAGCCTAACCGGTCAATACGCCGCCGTAGACGAAATGCTCACAGGCCGGGAAAATCTCCGCATCATCGGCGCCCTCCGCCGCCTGTCCGGAAAAAACGATCTGGCAGATAACCTCCTCGGCATCTTCCGCCTAACAGACGCCGCCGACAAACTGGTCTCCACCTACTCCGGCGGTATGCGTCGCAGACTAGACATCGCCATGAGCCTCATGGGGAACCCTCCAGTTGTCTTCCTAGATGAACCCACCACAGGCCTAGACCCCCAAAACCGCATCGCCATGTGGGACATCGTAAAAACAATGGCAGAAAACGGCACAACTGTACTCCTAACCACCCAATACCTAGACGAAGCGGAAGCCCTAGCCGACCACATCGCCATCCTCCACGAGGGTACCATCATCGCAGAAGGCAACAGCACAGCCCTCAAAGACAGACTGCCCCAAGGCATCATAGCGCTCCAATTCCATAGCGAAACAGAGCTTGAACAGGCAAAAAGGCTCCTCTCCGATTACACAATCCACAAAGGCGAAGGCAAACACGCCATCGACCTGCGAACAAACGGCAGCACAACCCAGTTTGCAGACGTCCTAAACCGCCTGATTGCCCACAATCTCGAACCCAAGAAATTCGCCCAGAAACAACCCACATTAGAAGACGCATTCCTCACCCTAATCGGCGAGAAACAGGAGGATACAAACCATGATGCTTAGAAAAGAAGGCTCCCTATTACACGATTCAAAAACAATGTTCTTCCGGAGCATGAAACTATCATTCCGAAGCCCGGATTCCATGATGATGGCTCTCATCGTACCCGCAATCCTCATGGTTGTCTTCGTATACGTCTTCGGCGGCGCAATGGATGTGGGCGGCTTCAGTGTTGTCAACTTCATCGTCCCCGGCATCATCCTACAAACCATCGGGCAGGGCGTCCCCACAATCGCGGTCAGGATCAACAACGACTTAACAAAAGGCGTCGTTGACCGCTTCCGCACCATGCCCGTCGCAATGTCTTCCATCTTGGTGGGACATGTCCTCGCAAATCTCTTGATGAGCCTCTTAACCGTAGCAACTACAATCGGAGCCGCCCTCCTAGTTGGTTTCCGTCCCTCTGCCAGCTTCACAGAATGGCTTGCCGTCGTCGGAATCATCGCCCTCTACATCCTTATGATGGGCTGGCTCGCCATCGTAAGCGGCGTTTTCTCAAAAGACCCGGAAAGTGCCGCCGGCCTTATGGCCCTTGTCGGTGTCATGCCCTTCCTAAGCTCCGGCTTCGTCCCGACAGAAACCATGCCAACAGTCCTCCGCGTCTTCGCAGAAAACCAACCCATGACCCCCATCATCAACACCGTCCGCGCCCTCCTCTTAGACCAACCAATTCCAGACGGCGCATTGCGTAACGCACTCCTATGGTGCATCGGCCTAACCATCGTCTTCTACGCCCTCGCCCTCCACCTCTACAAGAAAAAAACAGCCCGATAATTATATTCGTATAAGAAACCACCTCCCAGTCAATACTACTATAGATCCGACGCACCCGCAGGGGACGCTGTTCTCAGCGCCCCCGCCCTTCTCCACTCTACCGCGGACGATCTGATACACGCCCCCCACAACACATACCCTGGAGGTGGTATTCTCATGCTAATCAGCGATATGATGAGCCCAAACGTAGTCTCCATCACACCCGACGAGACCGCAGCCCTCGCCGCCCGCCTGCTCTACCGCCACAACATCGGCGCCCTCCCCGTCTGCGGGAAAGACGGCAAACTCCGCGGCATGCTCACAGACCGTGACATTGTCCTCCGCTGTGTAGCCGCCGAAAGCGACCCGGCGACCACACCTGTAAAAGAGATCATGTCCAAAGGCATCGTCTCCGTCAGCCCCAACGACGACGTCCGCGTCGCAAGCCGCATCATGGCAGCCGAACAAGTCCGCCGCCTACCCGTCCTCTCAGACGACAAAGTAGTCGGCATGGTCTCTCTAGGGGACCTCGCCAAAACCCAAGCCTTCGACATGGAGGCCTCCAAAGCCCTATCCGAAATCTCAACCAACATCAAAAAGAAGTAAGCGGAGGAGTGTAATCCTCCGCTTATTTGTGTTATACTATTGGGCAGACGTAGGGGCGGCCTCTGTCCACCCGCCCTAAAAAGCCTCCTTTTGTAAAGGAGGTGGCAGGCGAAGCCTAAGGTCGGATTCAATCTTGCAGAAAGCTACCAAAAAGGCAAACCTCAGTCAGCTACGCTGACAGCTCCTTTACAAAGGAGCTTAAGGACAAAACCTTAATTACACACACCGCAACCCCTCTAGGAGTATACATATGCAAAAACTAAAGCAATTCCTCTACCACATCTTCTGCGGCTTCTTCCTCGGAATCAGCGCCTTCGCCCCCGGGTTCAGCGGCAGTGTCATGGCAATCACCATGGGCGTCTACGGCGACCTAGTCCGCATCATGTCAAATCCCCTGAGAGAGATCCGCAAAAATCTAAGCTTCTTCATCGCCCTAGCCATCGGCATTGGAATCAGCGGCATCCTCTTCGTCCTCGGCTTCCGCCTCCTGATCGACCGCCACCTGAGAGCCACCTACCTCCTCTTCGTCGGCCTAATCCTAGGAAACCTCCCCATGATCGCGAAAGAGGTAAAGAAGTTCCAGTTCCAAAAACGCTATCTCATCGGCGGATTACTCTCTTTCGCTTTGGCACTCACCCTAACCCTAGTCGGATTCGGCGCAAGCCAAATGGCAGCAGCAGACACCGAGAGCATCGTCTTCCTAAAACTAGCCCTCGCTGGCTTCATCGCCGGCGCCATCACCCTAGTCCCCGGTATGAGCATCTCCGCCATCCTCCTCATGCTAGGTGCATATGGCCCCCTAATCGCCATGGTATACGGCATCCTCCGCCTAAACTGGCACTATCTGCCCCCCTTCCTAGGCACCCTCCTCGCCGCTGCCCTAGGCCTGATCCTAACCGCCCGCATCATCAAACGCATCTTCAAACGCTACCCCGGCTTCGCCAACGCCTGCATCTTCGGCTTCATGCTGGGTACCCTAGTCGGCATCTTCATCGAAAGCTTTAGCCTCCAAGACCCCGGCTTCACTTGGCTACAAGGCAGCCTAACCTTCGCCGCAGGCCTCGCCGCCTCTTTCCTATTCATCCTACTAGGCAAAAAAATGGCAAAAACCAACCCATAGGGACGATTCCCCAAATTTGCACCGCCTCCAAAACAACGAAAAACCAAAGCCTCCTTTCCCAACTGACGCCCCAAGAGCGAAGCGATTGGTTCGGCGGAAGGGGTGCCTGTGGTGCAAAGGAGGTGGCAGGCGAAGCCTGACGGAGGATTCAACCCCGCAAACGTCCACAAAAGGGCAATCCTCAGTCCGCTACGCGGACAGCTCCTTTGAAAAAGGAGCCTAGAAACCTAAGCCCCACCAAAAAACCGAGCGCTATTCCTAGCGCTCGGTTCTCTCTTTCAAATACCCTTCCACCTCATGGAGTTGTTCCACCGTGTTCACCCCGATGATCTCCTCATCCAGCTCCCGCATACAAACCCCAATTGAGAGCCCCTGATCCCGCAAAATCGCAGGCACATCTGTGAGATAATACTCCCCCTGACTATTCCCCCGGCCAAGCTGCGACAAGGCCGGAATCAGCGCACTGGATTGAAACACATACACACCCACATTCAGCTCACGGATCGCCTTCTGCTCTGGCGTGCAGTCTCTGTCTTCCACTACTTCTTGGAACCGCCCATCCGCGTCTCGCACAATGCGCCCAAAGGGAAGCGCCAAATTCGTAGTCCCTGTGAGAATCGTACAGGCGTTCTGCTCCGCAGTATGCATCCGAACCAACTCTTCATAGGTTTCACGCCGCAAAAGAGGCATATCCCCATAACAGATCAAAACCGGAAAATCTCCCTCGCCAAGCGCCGCTTCCGCCGCCATCACAGCATGGCCTGTCCCAAGCTGCTCAGTCTGCTCCGCAAACACATAGCCCGGAAAATGCGCCATCACACTCTCTTTCTGATATCCAACCACAATAATTGTATTCTCAGGCGGGACAAAATCAATCGCCTCCAGCACATAATAGAGCAAGGGCTCACCCAAGGCTTCTCTCATGACTTTCGGCAGATCAACACCCTCCGTCCGAAGCCGGGTACCCTTTCCTGCTGCCAGCACAACTGCTTTCATTTGTTTATCCCTCACTTAAAAAATCGCATGTACAAAATGTACAACCCGGAACGCCCCCGAGCGAATCAATCCCGGCAAGATCTGAAGCGTCCCAATCCCAACACTATAGCTGTCCAAGAGCAAATTTCCTCCGGGAATGTTTGCCCCATTGGTAGAAATCTCCCGCCGAAGGGGCGTCTCGTATACAATCAGCCCAAGAGCCTCTGCCTCTTGCTGGGTCTCTTCATCCTCAGCTGTAACTAAAACCGTCCGAAGCCGCGCCGCGTCAAATAAAGCAACTGTGGCCTCTGCATAATCAGTTTTCGCATCCTCGCCTAAGAATATCCCCACCTGATGCCCCTCACCATGGATCCGCCGGACAAGATCAGGATGTGTAAGCGCATCTTCCGCCGTGAGGAAAAACCCCGCCGGGATCCGCGCTGTGTAGAGGGCATCTAAAAGCTCCCCTGTCTCTTCACTCAGCCCAACAAAACTCAAAGATACAGGCACCTCCGGCAGCGGTGTCGCCAGAGCCTCTCCCTCATCCGCTGGCGGCGGTGGGTTCGGAGTCGCAGGCGGCGCCGGCACATCTGCACCGGTGAAGGCGTTATAACGCTGTGTCAGCCCAAAAAAGGTTTCCCCATTTTGTAACACTGCATTGTGAGACAAGGCACCAATCTGTTGATAAAGCCGCACCGTAGGAGCCGGCTCCGATTGAATCAGCCTAAAATTAATCCCAAAAAACGAAGCCAAGCCACTCGCCCCGCCACTCGATCCCACCGGGAAGAACAAGGTTCCCGACCGAAGCACAGGCTGAGCCGAGATCGCATTCCCGGCACTGGTAACCGCCGTCCCCGCCTCTAAGTCAATATGAATATAATGGGCCGCATTCCCAGAGGAAAACAAAGTGACTTCCCCTGGCGGTCGCATAGAACTAACCCCAAGCCGCCCAAGCACAGAAATCGGCACATAAATCGTCCCGCCCCGATTGATCGGCATCGTACTCTCCTGCAAAGTATCCGGCGCGTTAGAGTTCACCATAGTAAAATAAATCCCCGCCGTAGCCGTCGTCACCGGCAGTAGAGCAAGCAATAACAATACCGCAAGGCACAAACTTAGTATTCTTTTACATCTCATAAGGATTCCTCCCAAATAACAAGATGAGATAACTTCACATAGTACAGTATATCACATACAGATGCTATTTGCCAAGTACAGTCCGATTGAAATTGAAATTTCCTTGACCCTAAAGGCTCCTTTTGTAAAGGAGCTGTCCGCGAAGCGGACTGAGGATTGCCCTTCATGCCCTTTTGCGCCCTTTAATTCGATACCATCGACTACCTTGCTAGCATATGGAAAACCGACCTTAGGCTTTGGCCTCAAAAAACAAAAATCCCCCACCTATCAGGGGATTCCCTCTTGCATTCCACAACCATTTACGATATAATATCCCTAGACTGATAAGCGCTCAAAAAATGCGCGATGGCACTGGACGAGTTCGCACCTCTCCAGTGTTACAGGTGTAGCACCACCCATACATGACCTCAAAGGCCCCACCGCATGCTCTAGTATAGCATTATTTGTGTTATCTAGCAACATGTATGGCGTTTGAGTGATGAAAACCATCATCACAGTATGGGTAATTCTACCTATGCTGTGTTTTTTCGTATCGGTTCGCGGTGGGGTCTATCCTCCAACAAAACTGATAGAAAAGGATGGTAGTTATATGCAAGAGCCCTACAAGGACATGTACATTCATCTGCACAAGCACATGGAAATACTGGAAAGCATATTCGAAAAACTCACAATGATCATAGGCAATTCTCTCACAGACAGCACAGACATGCTCCTGACAGATTTGAATGAACAAGCCAAAAACAAGACGGACATTAACAAACAATTTGCCGACCTCTTCAAGAGCACCCCGTAGGGGCGAACACAGTTCGCCCCTACAACACAAAGGACCTCTGTCATATGACAGAGGTCCTTTGCAATCACGATCCTAACCAAAATAACGCTTCAAGAGTCCTGAGAACCCGCAACCATGCCGCGCCTCATCTTTCGCCATCTCATGCACCGTATCATGGATCGCGTCATAGTTGAGCTCTTTCGCTCTCTTCGCAATCTCAAACTTGTGCGCAGTAGCTCCACGCTCTGCCTCAGCGCGCATTTCCAGATTCCGCTTCGTGCTGTCCGTGACCACTTCGCCTAAAAGCTCCGCAAACTTCGCCGCATGCTCCGCCTCTTCAAAGGCATAGCGCTTAAAGGTCTCCGCAACTTCCGGATATCCCTCTCTGTCCGCCACGCGGCTCATGGCAAGATACATCCCAACTTCCGCGCACTCGCCATTGAAGTTATCCACAAGTCCCTGCCAAACATCATGCTCAATTTTATCTTTCGCACCAACGCCGATCTCATGCTCCGTCGCATAGCCCATGTTTTCATCAGGCTCCACAAACTGCTCCGGCCCCACTTTACAAAGCGGACAAGCCTCCGGCGGTGTATTCCCTTCATGGACATATCCACATACTTTACAAACTAATTTTTTCATCATTTCTGCCTCCTGTATTTTATAGTATCTATGTTGATAGGCTCTCTCTAATCAAGCCTCTGAACACCTAGCACAAGTCCCATAAGCCACCAAGTCAACCCGATTCACTTGCAGCCCCTGCTCTCTAAGCTGATCCCGCACCTCTGCATGTTCCGAATCCCCCGCAAAATCAATCACCGCGGCACAATTCGTACAAACAAAGTGCCCATGGGGAGTCACAGTCCCATCAAAGCGCTCCTGCCCATCTACAGTGCCGACAGAGAGTATCTCCCCATCCTCTTTAAACAGCCGAATGTTCCGATACACCGTAGCCAGACTCAAATCCGGAATCTCTGGCTTCAGTTCATGATACACCCACTCCGCCGTCGGATGGCTCGTCGTAGACCGAATCTTCCGAAGAATCGCCTCACGCTTTTTAGAGTAATTTCTACTTGTCATTGTAATCCCTCAAAGCTTTAAATCAATAATGATTGTTGTTTTTGTTTATTATATCGCCAGTTTCTTCTCTTGTCAAGCCCTTTTTCAAAAAATTATACCAGCCATGCATTTGAGCTCTCCGGCTCACCCTGTAGGGCGCGGCGACCCGACGCGCCGTCTCTCAGTCCTACACCGCACCCAAAACAACGCCTAGACCAAAGCCTCCTTTCCCAAAGGAGGTGGCAGGCGAAGCCTGACGGAGGATTCAAATTCCCAAACGCCTACAAAGACAATCCTCAGTCAGCTTCGCTGACAGCTCCTTTGAAAAAGGAGCCTACAAACCCACCCTACCACAAAAAGCGAGGCCAGCCTCCCGGCTGACCTCGCAATCCTAAAACGCAATCACATGCTCAATATACTGTTTCAACTCCGCAATCGGAACCCGCTCCTGTTCCATCGTATCTCGATGCCGAACCGTCACACACTTGTCCTCTTCGCTCTCAAAGTCATAAGTCACACAAAGAGGTGTCCCGATCTCATCCTGCCGCCGATATCGCTTCCCAATGGACCCCGCCTCATCATACTCCACCATAAAGTGCTTCTGCAAATCATGATAAACCGCAGTAGCGCTTTCACTGAGCTTCTTCGACAGCGGCAAAACCGCACACTTAATCGGCGCCAAAGCTGGATGAAGCCGAAGCACAGTCCGCACGTCATTCTTCTCTGCGTCCACCACTTCCTCGTCATAGGCATCCACCAAAAACGCCAGTGTGACACGGTCAGCCCCGAGAGAAGGCTCCACCACATAGGGAATATACCGCTCCCCGGTCTCTTGGTCAAAGTATTCCATATTCTCACCAGAGGCCTCTTGATGGGCCTTCAGGTCAAAATCAGTCCGATCCGCAACCCCCCAGAGCTCACCCCAGCCAAAGGGGAACAAAAACTCAAAGTCAGTCGTAGCCTTCGAATAATGAGAAAGCTCCTCCGCCTCATGATCCCGCAAACGGAGATTTTCCTCTTTCATATCAAGATCCAAGAGCCACTGCCGGCAGAAGTTACGCCAATACTCAAACCACTCTAAGTCGGTTCCCGGCGCACAGAAGAACTCAAGCTCCATCTGCTCAAATTCCCGCGTCCGAAAAGTAAAGTTCCCCGGTGTGATCTCATTGCGGAAACTCTTCCCGATTTGACAAACCCCGAAAGGCATCTTCTTCCGCGCCGTCCGCTGGATATTCTTAAAGTTCACAAAAATCCCCTGCGCCGTCTCCGGACGAAGGTAAACTTCCGTACCCGAATCCTCCGTCACGCCCTGATGGGTCTTAAACATCATATTAAACTTCCGAATCGGCGTAAAATCCAGCTTCCCGCAATGGGGACAAGGAATCTTATGCTCTGTCATATAAGCGGTCAGCCCATCATTATCCATGGCTTCAACAATCACATCTGTGATCCCCTGAGCCTGATTAAAATCCTCAATCAGCTTGTCCGCCCTGTGTCGCATTTTACAGCTCTTACAATCCACCAGCGGATCATTAAAGTTCACCACATGCCCAGATGCGACCCAAACTTCACGATTCATCAAAATCGCCGCGTCAAGCCCCACATTGTGCTCACTCTCCTGCACAAACTTCTTCCACCAAGCTTTTTTTACGTTATTCTTCAGCTCCGCCCCCAAAGGGCCATAGTCCCAAGTATTCGCAAGACCCCCATAGATCTCACTCCCCGCATAGATAAACCCCCGCCCTTTACAAAGGGCAACGATTTTGTCCATCGTTTTGTCTGTGTTTTGCATAACAACCATCCTCCATCATTTTGTTCACAATAAAAGATAGTATATCACGATTTTCATACAAGCGCAAAGGAAGATTCCCTAAAACTGGCCACTGCCAAGGGCTACCTAGATTCTCAATGCTTCTTTTTCCCAAAAACACCTAAAACAAGGCAAAACACTCCCACAGTTGCCAAAGTTGAGACAGCCGCTATTCCAAACCATCTGAACGCATAAGGCCCTGATACATAGGATTCAATCACATAAAGAAGCAAAAGCAAACTTGCAGTAGAACCCGCCAATGTCCAAAGACTACGTTTCTTTTCAACAAGCAATGGAATCAATGTTAATGAGCCAAACAACATGACTCCAGTCAACACAATATAGAACCAATTCAACTGCCCCGATCCTATCAGGTTAATCACAAAAGTGGGTACTATCGGCATTGCCATTGCAATAGAAAGTCCTTGTATAAGGGACTTCTTCTTTATAGCTTGCATATGATTTCCAAGTACATTTTCTCGTTCCATTATAATATGCTCCTCCAAGTTGTTATCTTTCATTTCTTTAAGCATCGTTCTACATTTTTCACACTCTGCTGTATGCTCTTCCACAAGCTTTTTGCTAGATTCGTTGCAAACAGCATCGTGATATAGTGGCAATAAATCTGTAATGATCTCGCAAGAAATATTCATTCCTCATCCATCCTCTCTCTAATTTTTTGACGAGCACGATGATGTGTAACACGCGCCCAGCTTTCTGTCTTCCCAAACAGCAAGCCGATTTTCCGAAAAGACAATTCACCAAACACACGAAGCTGAAATACTTCTTTGTACGGCTCCTCCAGATTGTGCAACACCTGATGAATACGAAACCCAGTTTCTTCCTCGGCAAACGCAAGTTCTATATTCGTATCTGAACTCGCGTCCGAACTCAATTCATCTGTACGTTTTCGTACTCTATGTTCATCTATGAACAAATTCTTTGCAATCGCGCATAGCCAAGTAAATTCCGATGAATCACCACGGCCCTTTTTACTGGTGGTCATCGCTTTGAAGAAAGCCTTTTGTGTGATTTCTTCTGAATCATCTGGATTCTTGGTCAAAGTCATCACAAAAGAATACACTTTCATGTAGTAGGTATTGTACAGTTGTTCAAAGTCTGCCCCCACACATTCGCCCCCTTTCTGCTTGGCTCTATCGGTTAGACGGAGCAATTCGAGTTTCGTTACAAGATTTTTCAAATTTTCCTAAAATAAATTTAGGCTTGCCTTAATAAAGCAAGCCTAACAATAAAAGCTATAACCTGAGCAAGGTACGCCGTGCCCTACTTCCCCCGTCCATGCTCCAACCAAATCATCAGCGCCGTCAAATCCGCCGCGCTCACCCCAGAAATCCGCCCCGCCTGCCCCAGATTCTGCGGCCGAACCTGAGAAAGCTTCTGCCGCGCCTCTAGCCGCAAGCCCTGAATGCTATGATAATCCACATCCTCTGGCAAAGCTTTATGCTCAGACTTCACAAAGTCCGCAATCGACCGCTTCTGCCGCTCAATATAGCCCTCATACTTCACCCAAATCTCCACCTGCTCTCTGACCGCCCGAGAGAGTTCCGGTCGCAACCGATCAAAGGGCACCAAATCCGCATACCCAATCTCCGGACGCCGAAGCAGACTCTGCAAACTGATCCCAGACGCGGGAGTTGCCGTCTGTTTCTCTTCCAGAAAACGCGTCAAGGCCTCAGACGGAGGCAAATACACCTTCCCAAGCCGCAAAACCTCCCGCTCCACAGCCGCATACTTCTCCCGCACAGCTTGCAGGGTTTCCTCAGATTGCAGCCCAATCCGATGCCCAATCTCCACAAGCCGCTCATCCGCATTATCCTGCCGATGGAGCAGCCGATATTCCGACCGACTCGTCATCATCCGATAAGGCTCATTCGTCCCCCGGGTAACTAGGTCATCAATCAAAGCCCCAATGTACCCCTGATCCCGCCGCACAATCAGAGGCTCCTTGCCTTGGATTTTCAAAGCCGCATTCACCCCGGCAACAAATCCCTGAACCGCAGCCTCCTCATACCCGGAAGATCCATTAAACTGCCCCGCCCCATAAAGCCCAGAGACCGCCTTCGTCTCAAGGGTCAAGTCAAGCGCTTGGGGATCAATACAATCATATTCAATCGCATACGCAGGCCGCATAATCTCAGCTCGCTCCAGTCCCGGTATCGTTCGAAGCATCTGAATCTGCACATGCTCCGGCAAAGAGGAGGAAAAGCCCTGAATATAAAGCTCGTCCGTCCCAAGCCCCATGGGTTCCACAAAAATCTGATGTCTTGACTTATCCGCAAAGCGAACCACCTTATCCTCAATCGAAGGACAATACCGCGCCCCCGTCCCATCAATCTTCCCGCTATACATGGGACTAAGATGCAAATTATCTTTGATAATCTGATGTGTATTCTCGTTCGTATAAGTCAAGTGGCAAGCAATCTGATTCTCAAGGGACTCAGTAGTCGAGAAGGAAAACGGCTCCGGACGCTCATCCCCAGAGTGAATCTCCATCTGACTAAAATCCACACTCCGCGCACTCACCCGCGGCGGCGTCCCAGTCTTAAACCGCCGAAGGGGAAGCTCTAGTTCCTCCGTCAAACAGTCTGCCAAAGTTACAGAGGCAAACATCCCATCCGGCCCCCCATCTTGAAAGCAGTCCCCGATGATGGTCTGTGCTCTGAGAAAAGTCCCGCTCGCAAGTATAACCGCCCGGCAAGGATAAACAGCCCCCGTCCGCGTAACAACCTGCGTAACACGCCCATCGTCTATACCAATCGAGACAATCTCCGCCTGTTTCAGCAACAGATTCTCCTGCTGCTCCAAGGTCTGCTTCGCCAAATCCTGATACACTCGCCGATCCGCCTGGGCCCTGAGCGACCGAACCGCCGGCCCCTTAGAGACTCCCAACATCCGATACTGAATACAAGCCAGATCGGCAAGCTTCCCCATCTCGCCCCCGAGGGCATCCAGCTCCCGCACAAGCTGCCCCTTACCCGTCCCGCCGATGGCAGGATTACAAGGCAGGTTCCCCACACTATCTAAATTAATCGTAAAGCAGATCGTCCGCGCCCCCAAACGAGCCGCAGCCAAAGCCGCTTCAATCCCCGCATGCCCGGCACCGATTACCGCAACATCACAAGGTTCCGCAAGAAATTGCATAAGCTGGTATATCCTTTCCCCTGTTCTTCTGTGGTCATTATATAATGGAATGCCAGCTTGTTCAAGAGTACACAAGAAATTGACAACACGAGGCCTTTCCGATATACTAATCCTGTAGTTCAAACCACCGGAGGTTCACCCATGATTATAATCCGCTAACAAAACCAAATACGCCAAAAGATTCCTGCCGCCCCAAACGCGGCTTGTTTCTTGGCGGCACATTTGTAAGGTTATCGGACAAAATCGGATTCTTGGTTTGAACTGCGACCCCCTCTAGGGTCTATTTTCGTTTTCCAAAATCGCGTTAAGGTCTATACCTTGACGCGATTTTTCATTTTACAATTTTAAAACAAAGGTGGTCATTTTATATGAGAAGATTCCTGCGGCACTGTCCGCCCTTTTACGCCTTCCTGAACTCAATCTCTAACACAGGAAGGAATTTAATACTTGAAACACATACTATGGACGGCGCAAATCAAACACGCGCCGGCAGTGGATAAATACTGCAAACGATGCGGAATCAAAACAGCTTTCATATCCAGCAATCTGTTCCGCGTAAACGCCCAACAGAAAAACCTAGACGTCTGGCTCATCTACAAATGCAGTCGTTGCCAGACCACATGGAACCTAACAGTCCTCTCTCGCATAAACCCCCGCGCAATCCCGCCGGAAACACTCGAAAAATTTCACGTAAGCGACCCTGAACTCGCACTGCACTACGCCTTGGACACATCCCTCATCAAACAAAACGGCGGCGAGCCACAGCTCCCTGTCGTCGAAATCGAGGGATCACCCATAGACTTAACCGAGCCAGTCCGCATCCATCTCCGCACCAAACATCCCACAGAGGTAAAGCTCCTAACCATACTGCGCGACCAACTTGGCCTGTCCCGCAGCGCCCTTGAGAAAATGCACGAATCCGGCGCCCTCCGCATCGGCTCCGGACAAAGCCTAAAAAAATGCAAGCTGGCAGGAGAGATCATTATCGAGATCGACTGCGGACAGGGATAATAGCAACACAAAAGACGGCGTTCCGGCACACAAGCGGAACGCCGTCCTCCTTTGTTGATACAATCGTTTACTACGCGAGATTGACAACTCGTTTGTAGGTCGATTGGAATGCAATCTGGATTCCGATAGCTTGCTATTTCTTGTACTTGATTCTATTTGCTTAGACTGTCAGGATTCACTTCCGCAAAAGTACAAGCCTCTTTGCCTTTAGTGCCTTTCATGAAGCAATAATACCATGACATGGATGCAGCAATTAGCAGAACCGACATCGAAATCCCACGAATGACCAACCCAAACGCCATCAGATTTTGCAGGACGCTAAATGCAAAGACATCATAAGATGTCGGTATATTGCGGAACGCTAGAAAATGCTCAAAATATCCCCAGACAAAGTATATGATTGGAAACACAGTAGATACAGCGATCAATGAAACGACTGAAAACATGCGCAACTGCTTCAAATGACCATTCCTGCAACCTATCATTCTTACAAAACCAATTGTCAAACAGCAATGCAAAATAAAGACCATAGCAATCGGCGCCATTACGATAAGCGAAGGAAAAAAGACTGTGCTTTCTTCAGGAAAAAGACGACCCGTAAAAACAGGCCAAAGCGGCCTTTGTAAAAAAACAAGAAATATCATTGCAACACTCAACCCTACAATATGCAATACAATTGAACCCACCACAAGTCTTTTTATAGGCTTTAACGCAACATCCATATTCGCTCCACCCCTTCTTTTATCTAAACGTGAACAACGCTTGTTGGTCGCCAAACATGATGAGGTATATCGTATTCTCCGGAACCCTTAAACTCACCATAAAGCGATAACGCATAACATCCTGCCCCAGCGACTCTCGCCTAAGTTCTTCATATTCTTCCACCGTTTCTAATACGCTCAAATCGCTATCGCCTTCTAAAGCAAACCGATAGTCAAGCGTAGTAACTTGTATGTCACCTTCTCCCTGATTTATCAGGTCTCGCGTAAATTGACGGCTTTCCTCTGCCGTTTTGCCATAAAACACTTGCTGGTCATACACTTGCATTCCAACATATATTCCATTCGTAAGTCTCCAACCTATATCACTATACAAGACCAGAAGCACCACCATGCCATCACGATATAAAATCGCAACGTCAGCATTTTCGTAAAAATACATGTCCATCATGCCCGCTTCGCCCTGTCCCAATATAGCCTCCACATCTCCTTGTGTCATTCCATAGTAGATTCTGTCTCCATCAGAATTTCTAATCGATAGAATATCCTGGATATGACTTGACTGTTCGGGCAAATCAACTATATCGCTATCCCTGCAGCCTGATAAGAGGAACAAACAAACCGCCAGAACTAGAACAAAAATTCGTTTCATATAAACGCTTCTCCCTATATAAACTCGGCGCATTCTTGTAGCTGAAATGCGCCGAATATCAATCCCATACAATCTCACACGCCTAAAACAAACTAACCTGACTCGTATCCGGCAACGCATCCAGCACCCCCAACCGCCGGAGCTGCTCAATATGCGCACTAGACACCTTCGGACACCGCCTCTGCAAATCCTCAATCGAAATAAAGGGCGTCCCCTCTCGATATGTCACCAGATCAATCGCCGCCGTCTCTCCAAGCCCAGCTACCGCCCCAAAGGGCGGAATCAGCTGATTCCCCTCAATCAAAAACCGCGTCGCCTCCGAGCGATAGAGATCCATAGACCCAAACACAATCCCCCGCAGATACATCTCATAGCAAACCTCCAGCGTGACAAGCATCTCCTTTTCCACGTTAGACGGCTCCGGATTCATCACAATCTCATCAATCTTCGCCCGGATCACATCAATCCCCCGGCACATCAAAGCCGCATCAAAGGCCTTCGCCCGCACCGTAAAATACGCACTGTAAAACGCCAGCGGATGGTGTACCTTAAACCAAGCAATCCGAAAGGCCATGGTCACATAAGCCACCGCGTGAGCCTTCGGGAACAGATACTTAATCTTCTGGCAAGAGTCAATATACCAAAGCGGTACCCCATAGGCCTTCATCTCCGCCTCCCACTCAGGCTTGAGGCCACGCCCCTTCCGAACAGACTCCATAATCGCAAAGGCGGTCTGTTCCCCAAGTCCTTTGGAAATGAGAAACAGCATAATATCATCCCTGCACCCAATAGCCTCCTGCACCGTCGCCGTCCCCGCCAGAATCAAGTCCTTCGCATTCCCCAGCCAAACATCCGTCCCGTGGGAGAATCCGGATAGCTGTACAAGGGTCGCAAAGGCATCGGGCTTCGTATCCGCCAACATCTCTCGGGTAAACCCGGTCCCAAACTCCGGCACCGCAATGGATCCCGTCTTCCCGATAATGGGATCATCCTCCGGCAGTCCCAAAGCAAGGGGAGACTGAAAAATACTCATCGTCTCCGGATCATCCAGCGGAATCTGCCGCGCATCTACCCCAGTCAGGTCTTCCATATACTTAATCATCGTCGGATCATCATGCCCCAAAAGATCCAGCTTCAAGAGGTTATCCTCCATGGCCTTATACTCAAAATGGGTCGTAATAATCCCGCTCTCTCGATCATCCGCCGGATGCTGCACCGGACAGAAGTCATACACTTCCTTATCCTGGGGAATAATCACAAGCCCCCCCGGATGCTGCCCCGTCGTCCGCTTCACACCCACAAGCCCCGCAGTGAGCCGATTCTCCTCCGCCCGGGTCACCACCCGATGCCGCTCTTCCAAATACTTCTTCACATAGCCATAGGCCGTCTTAGACGCCAGCGTCCCAATCGTCCCAGACCGAAACACATAGGCCTCTCCAAATAGCTCAGTCGCCGCCTTATGGGCCCGCGCCTGATATTCCCCGGAGAAATTCAGATCAATATCCGGCACCTTATCCCCGCCAAACCCAAGGAAGGTGGCAAAGGGAATATCAAACCCATCCTTCTCATAGACAGTGCCGCAAACCGCACAAACCGCCTCAGGCAAATCCGCCCCGCAGCCATACCCGGTACCAGCCTCAAAATCCGCATGTTTACAACTCGGACAACGATAATGCGCCGGCAGCGAATTCACTTCCGTAATCCCCGACATAAAGGCCACAATACTAGACCCAACAGATCCCCGCGATCCCACCAGATACCCGGCATCAATACTGCTCTGCACCAGCTTCTGGGCACTCATGTAAATCACGTCATAGTTCTTGCCAATAATATCCCCAAGCTCAATCTCCACCCGGCTCTTCACAATCTCCGGCGGATTCTCTCCATAGAGGGCGTGCATCTTGTCATACACAACCGTCCGAAGCTCCTCCGCAGAATTCTCAATCTTCGGCGTAAACAGCCCCTTCGGCAGCGGCGCTACATCCTCACACATATCTGCAATCTTCTGCGGATTCTCAACAACGACCTGCCGTGCCACGTCATCGCCCAGATAAGAAAATTCTTCGAGCATCTCATAAGTCGTCTTCAAATAAATCGGCAAAGGCTTGTCCGCATCTGCATAGCCTTTACTGGCAAGGAGCACACGCCGATACTCCTCATGCACCGGATGAAGAAAATGCACATCCCCAGTCGCCACAACCGGTTTCCCCAGCACCTCTCCCAAGCGGACAATCTCCCGATTCATATTCTGCAAATCCGCGTTACTCTGCACCTTACCCGAATCAAGCAAAAAGCGGTTATTGCAAAGGGGCTGTATCTCCAAATAATCATAAAACCGCGCAATCCGCCGAAGCTCCGCTTGGCTTTTTCCGGATAAGATGGCAGAAAACACTTCCCCCGCCTCACAAGCAGAACCAATGATAAGCCCCTCTCTGTTCTCAAGCAAGAGACTCTTCGGAATAATCGGAAAGCGCTTAAAATGCTCCAAATGACTCAACGAGATGAGCTTATACAAATTCCGAAGCCCAGTCTGATTCTGCGCCAACAACATAATATGCTGGGGCCGGCTCTGTCCCCGCGCAGAGCCGCGCAAACCGCGCATCTCCCCATTGATCTGCTTCACATTGGAAATCCCCATCTCCCGCAGCCGGGGGAAAAAGGCAAAGAGCATATGCGCCACCGTCCGCGCATCATCACTGGCTCTATGGTGATTAAAAGCAGGCAGTCCCAAATGATCCGCCACCTCATTGAGCCGATGTTTTTTCAAATGGGGCAGCAAGTTCTGCGCCATAGTCAAAGTATCAATCGCAACATGGTCAAAAGGTATCCCTGCCCGTTCACAAGCGGCAGACACAAATCCCATGTCAAAACTCGCATTGTGGGCAACCAGAGGCCGATCCCCCACAAAGTCCAAAAACGCCCGCAGTGCCTCTTCCGGCTCTGGCGCACCTTTCACATCTGCATCGCGAATCCCGGTGAGGCGCGTAATCTCCGGCGGAATCGGCTTCCCGGGGTTCACAAAGGTCTGGAACTCCTCCAAAATCTCCCCATCCCGCACCAAAACCCCGCCGATCTCCGTAATCCCTTCCCGATCTGCACGAAGACCCGTAGTCTCCAGATCAAAAGCCACAAACTCCCCATCTAGCTCCCGGTCACAAAACCCCGACACCACAAGCCGATCATCTAAGTCATTGATAAAATACCCCTCAATCCCATAGATAATCTTGATTCCATGCCGCTTCCCGGCAGATGCCGCCTCCGGAAAGGCCTGCGCCACCCCATGATCCGTAATCGCAATCGCCGGATGCCCCCACCGAGCCGCCGTAGCAATCGCCTCCGTGGGATTCGTCAAGCCATCCTGTGAGGAAAACCGCGTATGCAAATGAAGCTCCACCCGCTTCTCCTCCGCCATATCCGCCCGTTCTTGCTTGGTACCAAGGAACATGTCCGTCGGCTCCAAACTCAAATCCCCGTCATAGCGATTAAAACTCGTATTCCCCCGCACATGCAAATAGAGACCATCCGTAATCTGACTACAAATTGCACGCCCCTGTTCCTCATCCGGAAAGAATTTCGAAACCCGCAAGCTATTCGTCTGATCCGTAATACAAAAACTGAGCACCCAAGCCTTTCGTTTCTCCAAATACCGATGCTCCGCTGCAAACACATCCCCCGCAACATGCACCTTACCGGATTCCAAACTAACCTCACGCATAGGCACAGGCTCACCCTTCACAACCCGCCCCATAATAACTTTCCCCGTGCCCTTTGTAGGGGCGGCCATTGGCCGTCCGCCTCCGCCAGACGTCCCGCTCCCACCGGAACCCCCATCAGCCACCTCTACCATCACAGGCACAGGATTCCGCACCAAAACCGTAACAGACCGAAGCCCATAATACGCCCCAATCTCCCGTTCAATGGCAGAAACACTCACCGGCGGCGCCTGCCGCTTAAACCGAATCGTAAGCTCCATATGGAGCCGCTCCTGATCAATCACAACCTCCGGCACCTCAGCATCCTGTAAAAGCGCCAAAAGCTGCGGATCATCTCCGCAGCAATCAAACATATCAAAAAAGGGATGTGCTTTACTCATGCTCACTTCTCTTCCCTAAGTAGTTTCATTAATTCATCCACAAGCCGCCCCATGGGCGCCTTACCTATAATCTCCCCATGGGCAAACAAGAGTCCTTCCCCGTCTCCCCCAGCGATCCCAAAATCAGCCTCCCGCGCCTCTCCCGGCCCATTGACTGCACAGCCCATGACCGCCACAGTAATCTCCCGTGTAGACCCAAAAAGCCGCCGCTCCACCTCTTCCGTAAGCCCAATCAAATCAATCTGACACCGCCCGCAAGAGGGACAAGAGATCACCTCCGGCCCAAACCGCCGAAGCCCTACGCTCTGCAAAATCCCCTTGGCAACCCCGATCTCCTCCACCGGATCATCCGTGAGAGACACCCGAATCGTATCTCCAATCCCGTCAAGAAGCAAGCTCCCAATCCCAATCGCACTCTTAATCGTCCCCATAAACTTTGTCCCAGCCTCCGTCACTCCAAGGTGGAGCGGATAGCCTGTCCGTTCATGTAAAAGCCGATAGGCCCGCACCGTATCCGGCACACTAGAGCTTTTCACTGAAAGGCAAATATCATCAAAGTCAAAACGATTTAAAATCGCAACATGATGTAAGGCACTCTCCACCATAGCAAGAGGCGTATGTCCAAACCGCGCCACAATCTCCCGCTCCAAAGACCCGCCGTTCACCCCAATCCGAATCGGAAGCCCATGCCGAGCACAAGCTTGCACCACCTGCCGCACCTTATCGTCATCCCCAATATTCCCAGGGTTAATCCGAATCTTATCCGCCCCCGCAGAAACAGCTTCAAGCGCCAGCCGATAATCAAAATGAATATCCGCCACCATGGGGATCGTCACCTGTTCCCGAATCACCCCAAACGCCCACGCCGCCGCCAGATCCGGCACCGCAAGGCGCACAATCTCACACCCTGCTTCCTCCAAGCGCCGAATTTGCGCCAAAGTAGCCGGAACATCCTCCGTCCTCGTATTCGTCATAGACTGAATCGCAACCGGTGCCCCGTCACCGACGGTCACACCGCGAATTGTAATGCTCTTTCTCTGCAAGTGCCTAACCTCTATCTAGTCGCAATTTGAAAAATATCTTGGAAAATAATGAAAATCATAAAACCAAACAGCAAGAACAGCCCAGCCGTGTTGATATAGCCCTCATACTTCGGATTCAGCGGCTTCCCAGAAACCTTCATGACCCCCCAAGAGATCAGCATCAAGAAAATCCGCCCGCCGTCCAGTCCCGGAATCGGAAGCAGATTAAAGGTCGCCACACTGATGGAGATCAAGGCCGCCAAAAAGGCCAAAGCCCTTACCGCCGACCCCGCCGTAGGCGCCGCCGACCCAACCTGATTCATCACATCCACAATACCGACCACACTAGACACATCCTCAATCCCCGCCTGCCCTCTGGCAAACATGCGGATCGTCAATGGAAGCTGCCGCACAATATCCCGCCCGGAGTTCCAAGTATAAACCAGCCGATCCCCGATCGTAGGCGTCTCATTCGGCGCAAAATAAAACCCATACCGCGGTGCCTCACCCTCCTGAAACACCCGCCGCTCAAGAGGCAGATTCGAAAGCGTAACCCGCTCCCCGTCCCGAACAACCACAACATCCACCATATCCTCTTGTGCCATATCTAAGAGGAAGCCGATATTCTGCATCTGAAACACCCGCGCCCCATCCACACTATAGAAACGGTCACCCTCTAGAAAACCAGATTCCCCTTCAAGTGGAAAGCCCTCCGCAAACCCCGTAATCGTCGTCCCCGGAAGTGCAGTCATCGTACCCGTTAATATGAGCAAAATCAAAAAACCAGCCACCAAATTCAGAAAGGAACCAGAGATAAAAATCACAATCCGCTGCCACATGGGCTTCGCGAATAAGCTCTTCTCCCCTACTACCTTATTATCATCCCCATCCATCGCACAAAAGCCACCCATCGGGATCGCTCTAAGGGTATAGAGGGTCTCTTTGCCCTGCTTTTTCAAAAGCTTCGGCCCCATACCAATAGCAAACTCCGGCACACCAACGCCAAAGGCTTTCGCCGCAATAAAATGCCCCAGCTCATGAATCGCAATAAGGAGCCCAAAAATCAAAATGGAGATAACAATATACATGAAAATCCCTTTCCGGAAAAGTATAGACGTAGGGGCAGACCTCGCGTCTGCCCTGCCCCTGCAACAAACGCACAGATCCCTCGTAGGGGACGATAGCAATCGTCCCCTACCCTTTAAAGCCTCCTTTTCCAAAGGAGGTGGCAGGCAAAGCCTGACGGAGGATTCAATCTTAGGAAAGCTATCAAAGGGCAATCCTCAGTCCGCTTCGCGGACAGCTCCTTTGAAAAAGGAGCCTAAGATTATACCCTGTAGGGGCAACTTGTCGTCGTCCCCATTCTTAGGATATGCGAAGCCTTGTCTCAATATTAACCCCGCGTCACAATCGGCAACCAAAACACCATCACAGTGACAAACGGCGCCAAGAAAACCATACTATCAAAGCGATCTAACACCCCGCCATGTCCGGGAAGCAAGTTCCCAAAATCTTTTTTCGCATACTCCCGCTTAATGAGAGAAAAGGCCAAGTCCCCGATCTGTGTAATCGCACTCCCCAGAATACTATACAGAAATACCGCAAGTAAGCTAAATTCGGCGTCAAATACAAGCACCATCACAAAGCTAAAGATCAGCATCGCAACCAAGGCCGCCACAAACCCACCAATACTGCCCTCAATCGTCTTCTTCGGACTCACTTTCTCTAAGAGCTTGCGCTTTCCAAATGCGTTCCCCGCAAAATACGCCCCCGCGTCAGTGACAAAGGCAATGATAATCGGAATAAACACATACACCCGCCCATCAAAGAAGGGGCCAATTTCGGGAATCGAGCGCAGGGTGGACAAAGACCCAAGGAACAGCGGCATCACAACCCCCGCAAAGAAGTTGAGCCCAAAAAAAGAAAGCGGCATGGCCCGCTCCGTGTCATAGGCCAAAAGCGTCTCCACAAACAGAGCCAGCGCCAAGAGAAAGGCCGCAAACAACCAGCCGAGGATCACTTGGGGTAAGCTCATCAAAAAGGGAATCGCAAAAGCCGAAACCGCCACATAGCCCATTACACGAATATTCCCCGCCGTCCGGGTCGTAGAAACAAGCTCCACCGCCGAAATCCCAGAGATCAGACCAACTGCAATCCCAAAGGCCCAAGGCGGCGTGAGAAACAAGATCAAGAGCAGCACGGGAACGCCAACAATCGCCACCTTGATCCGCGGATTGATACCGCCCACACCGGACACTGCCCGTTTCAATTTTTCTTGTGTTCTTTCCTCTTCCATAGCTAAATCCCACCATATCTTCTATCTCGTTTTTGAAAATCCAAAATCGCCCGATCCAGTTCCCGAGGCGTAAAGTCCGGCCAGAGCACATCTGTAAAATAAAACTCAGAATAAGCCGACTGCCAAAGCAAAAAGTTCGACAACCGCCGCTCACCAGAGGGCCGAATAATCAAATCCGGATCCGGCACCCCGGCAGAATACAAATACCCGCCAAAGCCCTCTTCCGTGAGGGTCGCCGCCTGACGCTTTGCATAGTCCTCTGCATAAGCCCGCACAGCCCTGAGAATCTCATCCCGGCTCCCATAATTGAGGCAGATATTCACCTGCACCCCATCAAAGCGGGTCGAGATCTCCTCCGTCTCCCGGATCAGCGCCTGCAAGTCACGAGACAAGACCGACACATCCCCAAAAAACTTCATCTTCACCCGGTCCCGCTCCATCTGACCGATAGCCTCATGGAGATACTTCTCCAAAAGCCCCATAATGGTCGAAACTTCATCCGCCGGACGTTTCCAGTTTTCCGTAGAAAAGGCATACACTGTCAAAAACTCGATGCCAATATCTTTACAATAGGTCGCAATCTGGCGAAACTTCTCCGCCCCGACTGCATGACCCGCTTTCCGGGGCAGACCCCGCTTTTTCGCCCATCTGCCGTTCCCGTCCATGACGATTGCAATATGGCGGGGGAGCCGCCCAAGGTCGATCTCCCCCGCCTGTTTTCTTCCAAATAGTCCCATCTTAAATCTCTGAGAGCTCTTTCTCTTTTTTCACAGCCAAGGCATCGATCTGTTTGATAAAGTCATCGGTAATCTTCTGCATATCCCGCTCAGAATCTTTCAGATCATCCTCTGTGATCTCAGAAGCCTTCTGCTGCTTCTTAAACTGCTCCATGGCATCTCTGCGCACATTGCGGATCGCAACCTTTGAGTCCTCCGCATACTTCTTAACTTGCTTCACGAGATCACGCCGCCGCTCTTCCGTGAGCTGGGGGAAGGAGAGCCGAATCACTTTCCCATCATTCTGGGGATTAATCCCCAGATCAGACTCCTGAATCGCCCGCTCAATGTCTCTGAGCACACCCGCATCCCAAGGCTGGATCAAAAGGGTCCGGGGATCCGGCGTAGAAATTGACCCCACCTGCTGAAGGGGCGTCATCGTCCCGTAGTAAGAGATCGAAATCTGGTCAAGCACCCCAGCATTCGCCCGCCCCGCGCGGACAGAGGAAAATTGACTCTCCAAAAACTGGATCGCCTTTTGCATTTTGTCTTCAAACGCTCTGTATTCACTCATTTTTCTAAACTCCCTTCTAATTTTTAACGATCGTACCAAGCTTCTCGCCCTCAATAACCCGGAGAATATTCCAAGGATCTTCCAAGGCAAACAAAATAACCGGAATGTTATTATCCATCGAAAGTGTGGTCGCCGTAGAGTCCATCACTTGCAAATGCTGAGCCAATACATCATCATAACTAATTGAATCATATTTGACCGCCGTCGGATCTATGTTCGGATCAGCGGAGTAGACCCCGTCCACATTCTTCGCGAGTAAAATCGCATCCGCTCCAATCTCAGCAGCTCGCAGAACGGCCGCCGTATCGGTGGAGAAAAATGGATTCCCCGTTCCGCAAGCAAAGATCACCACGCGGCCCCGCTCTAAGTGTTTGTCCGCCTTAAGCCGAATATAAGGCTCCGCAACCGCTCTGATTTCAAGAGCCGTCTGAATCCGAACCTGAACCCCAGTCTGCTCCAGCACATCAGCCAAGGCCAAGCTGTTCATCACGGTGGCAAGCATCCCCATATGATCCGCCCGGGTACGCTCCATCTTGCCTTCGCCATCTTTCACACCCCGCCAGAAATTCCCGCCGCCGACTACAATCCCAACTTCCACGCCCTGCTCCATGCAGGCCTTAATCACTTCCGACACTTCACGCATCATTTCAAAATCCAACCCAAAGCGCTTATCCCCCGCAAGGGCCTCACCGCTTAATTTGAGCAAAATCCGCTTATACACAGGCGCTTTATCCATACATCTCTCCATCTGCCGCCACTGCGGTCTCTCCATGTTTTCATATCTCCCCTATTTTAAACTATTTTCACGGAGAAAGAAAGAGCTTTCCCAAAATTTTTCCCATCTCATGGGAATAAGAGCAATGGGCACCGTCCTGTGAGGGCGGCTTCCAAATCCGCCCTGCCCTAGGCTCCTTTTCCAAAGGAGCTGTCAGCGAAGCTGACTGAGGATTGCCCTTTGGTAGCTTACTGAAGATTAAATCCGACCTTAGGCTTCGCCTGCCACCTCCTTTGCACCACAGGCACTCCTTCCGCCAAGCCAATCGCTTCGCTCTTGGGGCGTCAGTTGGAAAAGGAGGCTTTGGGTAGTACGCCGATTCGCCCGCAGGCGGCGGGGTGGTTCCACCCCCACACAAACTCCCTGTACAAAATCCCCCGCGAATATGTTACACTAACAGCACAAACCGCAGAGGCGGCACCCGCCTGCCCACAAAGGAGACACCTCATGAACAACACCTTCCACACCCAAAACCGCAAAACCCTATACAACAGCCTCCCAGACGGCACCCTCCTCCTCTCCTTCGCCGGAGAAGCTCCCAGACTCTCCGCCGACGCCTACTACCCCTTCTTTGCAAACCGCAACTTCGTATACCTCACCGGCCTAGGCGGCACCGAACCCCAAGGCTTCATCCTCCTCGCCAAAAAGGAAGGCGGCACCGTAACAGAAACCATCTTCGCCCTCCCAAAAGACCTCCTAGCCGAACGCTGGAACGGCAGAAGACTGCCCTTCGATGAAGTCTCCGATCTCTCCGGCATCCCCCACGTCCTCCCCCTAAGTGACTTCGAAACAGAGTTCCACAAAGCCGTAAACACCGGCCTATTCCAAACCCTAGCCCTAGATCTAGAACGCCACAAACCCGCAGAACCAGACGGCGCCCCCCACCGCTTCGCAAAACTAGCAACTGAGCGCTATCCCGGGCTCCGCATCCTCGGTTACAGCAAGCAAATGCGCATCCAGCGCACCATCAAAATGCCCTGCGAAATCGAAGCTATGAAAGAAGCCCTCAAGATCACAAAAGCCGGAATCTGTGCCATGATGCGCGCCTCCAAGCCCGGCATGTACGAATACGAATACAAAGCCATCTTCGACCAAACTCTAACCAACCACGGCGTCCTCCGCCCCGCTTTCCCACCCATCATCTCAGCGGGAAAGAACAACTTCTTCATCCACTACGACAGCTACATGGGCAAAGCAGAAGACGGCGACATGATCCTAAACGACGTAGGTGCCGTCTTCGACAACATCTGCACCGACGTCTCCAGAGGCTGGCCCTGTAACGGCAAGTTCAACGAACGCCAACGCCTGCTTTATGAATCCGCCCTGAGCACCTCCGAATACATGTTCAAGCTCATCAAACCCGGTATGCCCATGGCTGACGTAGACCTCACAGCCCGCAAACGCAGCTTTGAGAGTCTAAAAGACCTCGGCCTCGTAGATACCTACGAAAACGCCGGCAAACTAATCTGGCACGGCGGCGCCCACCACGTAGGCTATGACGTCCACGACGTAGTAGACCTCACCATGCCCATAAGCCCCGGCATGGTCTTCTGCGTAGACATCGGCATTTACTGCGAAGAATGGGGCATCGGCTTCCGCCTAGAAGACAACTGTCTCATCACAGAAGACGGCGCTGTCAATCTCTCCAACCATATCCCCCGCACCATAGAAGCCATCGAAGCCACCATGGCGGAGGGTACCTAAATGTCCGCACCCCTGATCTATAAAATCCAAAAATTTTCAGTCCACGACGGCCCCGGCATCCGCTCCACAGTCTTCTTCAAAGGCTGCCCCCTCCGCTGCAAATGGTGCCACAACCCAGAAAGCCAAAGCTTCGGCGGAGAACCCGGACAAACATGGTCAATCCTCACCCTGATGGAAGAGCTGGAAAAAGACCAAATCTTCTACGAACAAAGCTCTGGAGGCGTAACCCTCTCCGGCGGAGAACCCCTAGCACAAGACATCACCTACATCACTACCCTCCTCCGCGAATTACACCGCAGAGGCATCCACACCACAATCGACACCTCCGGTGCCGCCCCTTGGGAAAATTTCGAAGCCGCCCTGCCCCACACCGACCTTTTCCTCTACGACCTAAAACTCTGGAACAACAAACAACACCTTGCATTCACAAAAGCCCCAAACAACCAAATTCAATCAAACCTATCCCGCCTAGCCCAAAGCGGAGCCAAAATCTCTCTCCGCCTCCCCCTGATCGCCGGACTCAACGACAGCTTGGCAGACATGGAGCAAATCGCAAGATGGCTCAACCAAGAGGGAATCCGCCCCATTTCCCTGAATCTCTTGCCCTACCACGAATACGGCAACAACAAATATACCCAAACGGGATTAAGCCCCCCAAGCTTCACCCCTCCCAGCCAAGACCACCTACACCAGCTCAAAGCATTCTGGGAACACCGAGGCCAAAAAACCGCAATCGGCGGCACCATCCACCTATAGGAGGACACGCACCATGACCCACAACGCAGAACAAAAACAACGCGGCTCAACAGACCGCATCCGCCGCCTGCGCAAAATCAGCGAGGAAGACTCCACCCCCTCCATCTCCATAGAGCGGGCAGCCCTCCTAACCGAAGCCTACAAGCTATACGAAGGCAAACACAGCCCCCCCGTTCTCAGAGGCCTCACCTTCAAATACATCACGGAACATCGCTCCCTCTACCTAGAGCGGGGTGCTCTGATTGTCGGTGAAAAAGGCCACAAACCGTGGGCAGCCCCCACCTTCCCAGAACTCTGCTGCCACACCTTGGAAGACTTCCAAAACATGAACGACAGAAAAAACGTCTTCTTCAAAGTCTCCGAGGCAGACATGCAAATCCAACAAGATCTCATCATCCCCTACTGGAAAGACCGCGCCATGATGACCAAAATAACCGGCCTCCTTCCCGAATCATGGCACAAACTCTTCGAAGCCGGGATGTTCACCGAATTTCTCATGCAAAGAGGCCCCGGCCACACCGTTGCAGACGGTAAAATCTACCAAAAAGGCTACCTCGATTTTATCGCAGGCATCGATCAAGAACTAGCCTCCCTAAACTTCCTGCAAGATCCCCTCGCCCTAGACAAACGAGAAGAGCTAATCGGCATGCGCCACACCTGCGAAGCCATGATCCTCTTAGGCACACGTTACGCCAAACTCGCAAGAGAGCTGGCAGAAGAGGAAGCCGACCCCACATGGAAACAAGAGCTAGAAACCCTAGCCGAGGTCTGCGACCGCGTCCCTGCCCACGCTCCTCAGACCTTCCGAGAGGCCTTACAAATGTACTGGTTCACCCACATCGGCGTAACAGTCGAGATGAACAACTGGGACGCCTACTCCCCCGGCAAGCTGGATCAGCATCTGGAGCCCTTCTACAAACAAGACCTCGCAAAGGGCACCCTAACCCGCGACTCTGCCCGAGAGCTCCTAGAAAACTTCTGGATCCAATTCAACAACCAACCCGCACCCCCCAAAGTAGGCATCACCCTAAAAGAAAGCGCCACCTACACAGACTTCTGCAACATCAATACCGGCGCCCTCCGCCCAGACGGCACCTGCGGCGTCAGTGAGGTAAGCTATCTGATCTTAGAAGTCATGGACGAGATGAAACTCCTCCAACCCAGCTCCAACGTCCAAATCTCTCGGAAGACACCGGAGCATTTCCTCAAAGAGGCCGTAAAAATCTCCCAAAAAGGCTGGGGTCAACCCGCCTTCTACAACGCCGACGCCATCATCCTAGAACTCCTCAATATGGGCAAATCCCTAGACGACGCCAGATCCTCTGGCCTTGCCAGCGGCTGTGTAGAAACCGGCACCGCCGGCAAAGAGGCCTATGTCCTAACCGGCTACCTAAACATCCCCAAAATCCTAGAACTCACCCTCTTCCAAGGCTATGACGCCTACACAAAAAAACAAATCGGCCTAGACTTAGGAGACCCCAAAGATTTCAGTTCCTACGAAGAACTATACAATGCCTTTTACAAGCAGCTAGCTTACGTAGCAGACCAAAAAATCGCAGGCAACAACTTAATCGAGCGCATGTACATGACCCACATGCCCGTCCCTCTCCTCTCCGTCATCACAGACGACTGCATCAAAAAAGGCAGAGACTACAACGCCGGGGGAGCCCGCTATAACACCAGCTACATCCAATGCGTGGGGATCTCCACCCTAACCGACTCCCTCGCCGCCATCAAAAAGCTGGTATATGACGGCAATCCCCTCACCATGGAGCAGATCTGCTCCGCCTGTAAAACAGACTATCAAAATCACAACGATGTATTAGAGCTTGTCAAAGAAGCTCCCAAATACGGCAACGATGACGACTACGCCGACAATATCCTAAAAGACGTGGCAAACGCCCTCCAAGAGACCATCGCCGGGCGAGACACACCAAAAAGTTCCAAAACAATTGTAGAATTCCTCCCCACCACCAGCCACGTCTATTTCGGACAAGCCATGCTTGCAAGCCCTGACGGCAGACGGGCGGGCATCCCCCTAGCAGACGGAATCTCCCCAGAAAAAGGCGCCGACCGGAACGGCCCCACCGCCGTACTAAAATCCGCCGCCAAGCTAGATCAGCTCAAAACAGGCGGGGCGCTCCTCAATCTAAAGTTCACCCCCTCCATCGCCGCTGGAGAGGAAGGCACGAGATCCATCGCCGCTTTAATCCGCTCTTACTTCACGATGGACGGTCACCATATACAATTCAACGTCATTGATCGTGAAACCCTCCTCGAAGCCCAAGCCCACCCGGACGCGCACAAACATTTAATTGTCCGTGTTGCAGGGTACAGTGATTATTTCGGGAACCTAGACAAAGCCCTGCAAGATGAAATTATCGCCAGAACAGAGCAAAGTTTCCAATGAGAATGGATTTCCACCCCATCTCTCCGCTGTGAGATGCATTTGTGTAGTAAAATGTTCAAGAATTGCACAAAAATAAATTACGTAAAAACAGCATCTTCCACATATTTTTGCTTGACTATACAAACTCAGACGTGTTATGATTATACCTATTATATCGCCTAGCGTGGACACATGTCTTTTTCGCTGAGAGGTGTAATGAAATTTTAGTCAGAGGATATTGGAGGAAACAGATGATGAAAAAGATTCTAGCACTTTTACTAGCAATCATGCTCGTAGTCGGCCTAGTGGCTTGCGGCGGCGGAACACCAGACCCAACACCCGCACCAGCAACTCCAGCACCGGCAGAAACACCTGAGCCAGCAGAAACACCTGAGCCAGACGAAGAAGAGCCAGAAGCGACTGAGCCGTTCCCAGGCATCATCGCAGTCGTAACAAACACAGTTGACCAAAACGAAGAAGAATTCCGCAGCGGCGAAATGCTTGTGGAAAGATTCGGCGCCGACAAAGTTATCCACAGAACTTGGCCCGTTTACTTCGCAACAGAGCCAGAAATGATGATTACCCTACTGACTGAGCTTGCATCAAACCCTGATGTTGGCGCAATTATCATCAACCAAGCGGTTCCAAACACCAACGCAGCCATCGATGCAGTCCGCGAAATCCGCGGCGACGATATCTTCATCGCAGTCGGCTCCCCAGCGGAAGATCCGCTCGATACTTATGCCAGAGTTGACTTGTCTCTCGACGTAAACAACCCTGACGTTGGCGCATTGCTTGTTGAGCAAGCAGTTCAAATGGGCGCGGAAACAATCGCCCACTACTCCTTCCCAAGACACATGGCGGTTCCTCAGCTTGCGACTCGCCGTGACAACATGGCAGCGGCAGCAGAAGCTGCTGGCATCCGTTTTGTAGATCTTCCTTCTCCAGACCCAATGGAAGAGGGCGGCATGGCTGCTAGCCAGCTCTTTATCTCACAAGACGTTGGCAGACAAGTGGAAGAACTAGGTGAAAACACTGTATTCTTCTCCACAAACTGCGGACAACAAATCCCGCTCCTACAGCAAGTTCTTGCACACGGTGCAATGTATGTCCAACCTTGCTGTCCATCTCCATTCCACGCCTTCCCGCAAGCTCTAGGTCTTGCAGCTGAAGGTGAAGAAGCGGTTGGCCTATTCTCCGTTGATGAAATCGTTGCTCTAACCAGAGAAGCGATTGCAGAAGCCGGCATGACAGGCAGACTTTCCAACTGGGCGCTTCCAGGCAGCATGGCTTACACCACTGTCGGCTTCATGTATGCTATTGAGTGGCTCAACGGTAACGTCTCACAAGAGCTTGGTTATGTAGATACGTCTATGCTTCTCAGACTCTTCGGCGACTACGCGGAAGAAACCTTGGGTGAGCGTCTATACCCAATCTTGTCACAACTACATATTGGTGATCAAGTATTCTCAACCATGTACGTAATCCTCATGCCTTATCTCGTATATTAGAAGTAAGTTCTATTCTACGCTGTAAGGATCCTGCATCCTAGTTGATGCAAACACAGACGGTTGATTGCCGCGAAACGGGTAACTGACACCGTTTCGCGGCAATTATGTTGCTATATGAGATCATTGTACCATAGGAATAACGGAGGCGAATATGAGCCAGAACTTGTTGGAAGCTAAAAATATATCAAAAACCTATTCGGGTAACCAAGTGCTCAAAGATGTCAGCTTTGACATCAGACCCGGCGAAATCCACGCACTGCTTGGGGAAAACGGTGCAGGAAAGTCCACACTCATGAACATCCTCTTCGGCATGCCAGTCATCCACACGACCGGCGGCTTCGAAGGTTCCCTTGTGCTCAATGGCGAAAAGGTTGAAATCAAATCGCCCTTTGACGCAATGGCACTGGGAATCGGTATGGTTCACCAAGAATTCATGCTAATCCCCGGATTTACGATTGCCGAAAACATCAAACTCAACAGAGAAATCGAAAAAGACAATGCACTAAACTCCATCACTTCGCGCCTATTTGGCAAGCGAATGAAAACATTAGATTTCAAAGCCATGAACAAAGACGCCAGAGCGGCCCTCGATAAACTCGAACTGAACATTGAAGAGTTCACCCTAGTCAAAGGGCTGCCGATCGGATATATGCAATTCGTTGAAATCGCCCGTGAGATAGATAAAACAGGGCTAAAGCTCTTGGTCTTGGATGAGCCCACTGCCGTTCTCACCGAGTCAGAGGCAGACAGTTTGCTCCAAGCCATGCGCGTAATCGCGGCGCAAGGAATCGCGATCATCTTCATCAGCCACCGCTTGAACGAAATCACCGCTGTCGCAGACCGGGTTACCATCCTCCGCGACGGGGAGCATGTCATCACCAAAGATGTAAAAGACACCAATGCCTTGGAGATCGCAGAGTACATGGTCGGCAGAAAGGTCAGCATCGAAAGAGCCTCTAACGAGGCACGCAAACTCAGCGATGAAGTGATCCTCTCCGTCAAAGACTTACACGTCGCTATGCCAAATGAGCGGGTCAAAGGCGTAAACTTTGACGTCCGCAAAGGCGAGATCTTCGGCATAGGCGGCCTTGCAGGCCAAGGCAAGCTGGGAATCGCAAACGGTATTATGGGCATGTACGAATCCAAGGGCACAGTCACCCTGAATGGACAAGTAATGCCCCTTAATAAAACAAGAAAAATGCTCGATGCCGGTGTTGCCTTCGTCAGCGAAGACCGAAAAGGGGTTGGACTCCTCATCGAAGAACCCATCGACGACAACATCATGTTCACCGCAATGACGATTCATTCCGAGTTTCTCACCTCCCTTCGTCTGTCGGATAAAGCTGCCATCAGAGAACACGCCCTAAAGATGATCAAAGACCTAGACATCCGTTGCTCTTCGGAAAAGCAGCATACCGGCAGATTAAGCGGCGGCAACCAACAAAAAGTCTGCGTCGCGAGAGCCTTGACACAAAAGCCAACGGTTCTCTTCGTCTCAGAGCCCACCCGAGGAATTGACATCGGCGCCAAAAAACTGATCCTCGATCTCCTACTAGAACTCAGCCGCGAAGGCATGACTGTCATCATGACCTCGTCAGAACTCGCCGAACTGAGTAGTATCTGTGACAGAATCGCCATTATCTGCGAAGGCGAAGTGGTGGGAATCCTCCCTCCTGACGCCCCAGCAACCCAGTTCGGACTACTGATGTCCGGCATCAAAGATGTAGACGGAGAGGAGGTCGCAGGATCATGACCGAGCTCACAAAAGAAAAATTCAATCTACTAAGCAGCTTCAAGCGAATCCCCTTCTCCACCAGAGCCGTCGGCGGCCTCTACCTAGTCGTTCTGATCCTCGGCGTAATCTTCGGATTCAACGTCTCCACCCTGCTCACTGCAAGCCTCCACCTCTTTGGCGTATGGGCATTGTTTGCCCTTGCCAATGTACCTTCCATCCAGTCCGGCACAGGACCCAGCTTCGCCCTGCCGATCGGAATCGTCAGCGGCCTTCTCGCTATCGTCCTAGTTTTGGCTATGGGCTTTACAGGTATGGGCTTCATCGTGGTCGGCGGACTCATGGCTCTTGTCTTCGGCAGCTTATCCGGCTTCCTTTACGGCAAGCTGATGAACGCAGTCAAAGGCTCTGAAATGGCAATCGCGCCCTACACAGGCTTCGCCATTACCGCCGTATTCGGTCTTGTTTGGCTTACAATCCCAATCAGACACCCCAACATGATCTTCTTCTTGGGAGACGGTCTCCGCCATCAAATCCCGCTGGATTACTTCGGCGCCAACTTCATATTGGCAGAGTTATTGGAGTTCCAAATCTTCGGTCTCGAAGTTCGCACCGGGGAACTATTGGTTGTGGCTGTCGCCTGTATTTTGGTATGGCTGTTCTTCCGCACAAAGACCGGAATCGCCATCTCTGCCGTTGGCAGAAATCCCATGTTCGCCAAAGCAACGGGCATCAATGTAGACAGAAGCCGTGTCATCGCCAATATGATGTCCACCGCTATCGCCGCGTTCGGCGTCGTGATCTACGCCCAAGGCTTCGGTTTCGTCCAGCTCTACGACTTTCCGATGTTCATGGCCTTCCCGGCTGTCGCCTGTATCTTAGTTGGCGGCGCTTCTGGGCAAAGGGCGAAAGTCACAAATGTCATCGTGGGAACATTCCTGTTCCAAGGGCTTATGGCAATCGCGCTGCCTGTCTTCACCAGAGTACTCGAAGGCGCGGATGTCGTAAACCCCCTCAGAATGGTCATACAAAACGGAATCATCCTTTACGCACTGTCACGGATGAGTAAGGGGGCAAAATAATGACGACAAATAATAAGAGTATGGGCGAAAAACTCCGTGCCTTCCTCCTCGATAACATCGTAATGCTTGTTTTCTTCGCGTTTATCGTGTTTGGCTTTGCGGTTTCGGATACCTTCACACCCAGCTCCTTCACAAACGATATCGTCTCCCGCTTCTTCCGTAACGGTGTTTTGGTTCTGTCCCTCATCATCCCCGTAATGGCAGGTCTAGGTCTAAACTTCGGTATCGTAGTCGGCGCCCTCGCCGGGATGCTGTCCATCATCTTCGTTCGCTATCACTATACGCTCTTCCCTGGGATCGGCGGGCTCTTGCTTGCTTTCTTGATCGCAACACCCATCGCCATCCTCTTCGGTTTCCTCACCGGAAAGCTCTACAACAAAACAAGAGGCCAAGAAATGATCGCAAGCCTCATCGTCAGCTTCTTTGCTGAGGGTCTCTATATGATCATCGTCCTCTTCGTAATCGGCGGCCTGATCCCCGTAGCATGGGGTCACAGAATGATAAATCCCGTGGCTGAGGGTGTCCGCCCAATGGGTGTCCGCGCCTCCTTTGAGATGGGTCTCCCTGCGGAAGAAATGACCGGACGTGGTGCCGGCAACGACCTCCCCGGCATGGCTCGAGCCTTAAACAACCTTTGGCGAGTCGAATTTGTCTATGCTCTCTTAGCAGTAGCGATTGCGGTGTTTTTGTTCCTCGTGATTCGCCGCATCTACATGAAACGAAACCCAGCCTCTGGCATCAGAGAACCCTTCTGGGCATTCTGCGTGAAAGTCGCAATTTGCGGTGCAGTCGTGATTTTTGCCTTCTACAGCTCCGCACAAATCTACTACTGGTACAATGTGCTCCAAAACACGCCTGATGTCGCAAGGCTTGATCTCTTACCCGGTATTTCAAACTTCGCAGTCGAGATGAGCAACATTGACCGCGTCCCTGTCGTAACCGGCTTAGTCATCGGCGCAGTCGGCCTATTCATTGTCTACTTCTCCAAAACCAAACTGGGGCAAGACTGCCGCAGCGTCGGTCAGAGCCAGCAAATCGCAAACGTATCGGGCATCAACATTGACCGCACAAGAATCGTTGCAACCATCATCTCCACTGTCCTTGCAGCTTGGGGTATGATCATCTTCCTCCAAGACATGGGCCACGTGAACACTTATGCCGCCCATAGAAACATCGGCTTCTTCTCCGTAGCCGCCATCCTCGTAGGGGGCGCTACAGCAGCCAAAGCCAGCGTAAAGAACGCCATGCTAGGCCTACTCCTCTTCCACGCCATGTTTATCGTCTCCCCCGCCGTTGGCCTCTTCATCTTCGACGACGGAAACGCAGGCGAATACATGCGTACCTTCATGGTCTACGGCGTAATCGGCGTCTCCCTCGGCCTATATGTCTGGAAAGCAAACAAAGCCGCGAAAGACAAAGAAAGATTAAAGATCGACACAATTATAGAAATGCCCTCCGCAAGTAAAGACTCCTAGAAATATCACAAAAGCGCCCCGACAATCTAATTGATTGTCGGGGCGCTTTCTAGTTGTAGAAGAGCATGCTTAACGGAGCCCTAGGCTCCTTTTCCAAAGGAGCTGTCAGCGAAGCTGACTGAGGATTTCCTTTTGTTGGTTTCTTGCAAGATTGAATCCTCCGACAGGCTTCGCCTGCCACCTCCTTTGGAAAAGGAGGCTTTTACCCCCGCCGCCGAAAATACTCCATCAAATCATCCTCATCCTGAATCTCCAGCCCACGCTCCCCAGCCAAATCTTCCAGATGATGGGTAAACTCATGCCGAACCGTACTCCTTAGCTCCTCGTAAAAGTCCTCATCCCGCAAATGTCCATGCACTCGCTGAAAGGAACCAAAGTAGATCGTAATATACCGCCCCATCGCATTCCGATGATACTCCCCCAAAATATACAGATCATTCCGCCGCGCATAAGGGCTAAACTTCACCTCCGGCAAGAGGCTAATCCCGCCATTCAAGTCCTCAAAAAACGCTTCGGGAAACTCCGCCGCAATCTGCTCCAGCATCTCATGGGCACGATCAATCGTAATCATATCCCTCATGCCCCCTTAAACCGATGACTCTCGGCAACAGCAAGTTCATCACAGCGGTTATTATGCGGATTATCACTATGCCCCTTCACCCAGTGAAAGGTCACCTGATGGGTCTCCAATAAGTCCAGCAAATCCTGCCACAGATCCGGATTCTTCGCCGCCTCTTTCTTATCCCGCATCCAGCCATTCGCCCGCCACTTATAGACCCACCGCTTCTCGATGGCATCCACAATATACCGGCTATCCGTATAAAGATCCACCTCACAGGGTTCTTTCAGCTCACGAAGGGCGGAAATCGCCCCCATTAGCTCCATCCGATTATTCGTCGTCTCCCGCTCCCCGCCGGAGAATTCCTTCCGATGGGCACCATACAGCAAAATCGCCCCCCAGCCCCCAGGGCCGGGGTTCCCACTGCACGCACCGTCTGTGTAGATGCTAATTTGCTTCATCGTTTACAGTTTCCGCTGTTTCAGGCGCATCTTCCCCCGAATCGGAGTCCGGGACGATGTGGGCATTGTCTCCTACAAGATCCTCTTCTTCCAGAGGCTCTGTCCGCGCAATGGAGATCACCTTCGTATCCTCCTGCACCTTCATCAAACGCACACCCTGTGTCCCTCTGGAATAGGTACTAATATCCGCCGCCGCCATCCGAATAATGGTACCATCGTCCGAGATCACCAAGACATCATCAGAGTCATCCACAACCTTAATATCCGCAATATCCCCGGTCTTCTCTGTGATCCGATAGTTCTTAAGCCCGGTTCCGCCCCGGTTCTGTGGCACACCGGAATCTCCGCGGAGATACTCCAAAATATCCGTCCGTTTCCCGTAGCCATTCTCCGTAACTGTAAGCAAAGCCCCGCCCTCACGCGCACGAGCCGCACCCACACAGTAGTCACCCGGTCTCAGACGAATCCCGCGCACACCAGCCGCATCACGCCCGGTAGGCCGCACATCTTGCTCACTAAAGCAAATCGCCATCCCCTTACGGGTCGCAATCAAAATATTCTGCTCCCCATCGGTTCTGCGGACAGCAATGAGTTCATCTTCCTCATCAATCCGAATCGCCCGGATCCCATTCGTCCGGATATTCTTCAAAGCCGACAAGCGAAGCCGCTTCGTCGTCCCGCTCTTCGTCACCATCACAAGGAACTCATCATCCTTCTCCAAGTCATCCACATGGATCATGGCACTGACTTTCTCCCCGGCCTGTAGCTGGAGAATATTCACAATATTCGTCCCCTTCGCCGTCCGAGAAGCCTCCGGAATCCGATACCCCTTCTTGCTATACACACGCCCAAAGCTGGTAAAGAACAAAATCAAATCATGGGTAGAGGCCATAAACAAGGTCTCCACATAGTCCTCTTCTCGCAGCGTCTGCGCCGTAATCCCTTTACCGCCCCGCTTCTGCGCTCGATAAGTATCCGCCGGCATACGCTTAATATACCCCGCATTGGTCAGCGTATAGACACAGTCCTGCTCATCAATGAGATCTTCAATGTCAATCTCGTCTTCATCCCAAGTAATCTCCGTCTGCCGCTCATCCCCATATTTATCGCGGATTTCCGTCAGTTCCTCAACCAAAACATCCTTCAGCATCTCGCCATCAGAAAGAAGCTGATTATAATAGGCAATCTTCTCTTGCAGATCGTTATATTCCGCCTCAATCTTCTCTCGCTCAAGCCCCTGAATCCGGCGTAAGCGCATATCAAGGATGGCCTGCGCCTGAATCTGTGTCAGCCCAAAACGCTCCATGAGCCTTGTATCCGCATCGTCATAACTCTCACGGAGAATCCGGATCACTTCATCAATGTTATCGACAGCGATCATAAGCCCCTCTAAGAGGTGCGCCCGCTCCATCGCCTTTCTGCGATCATACTCCGTCCGCCGCGTAATAACCTGCACCTGATGGGCAATATACTCGTCCAAAACCTCACGCAAAGAGAGAAGTTTCGGCTGTTTCTGATCATTGACCAAGGCCAGCATAACAATCGAAAACGTAGTCTGCATCTGCGTCATGGAAAACAGGCGATTGAGCTCCACCTGCGGATTCGCATCCTTCTTCAGCTCAATGACAACCCGCATCCCATCCCGGTCAGACTCATCACGAAGCCCGGAAATCCCGTCAAGACGCTTATCCTTCACCAAGTCCGCAATATTCTCAATCAGCCGTGCCTTATTCACCTGATACGGCAGCTCCGTAATAATAATCCGAATCCGCCCCTGCCCAAATTCCTCCATCTCCGTCCGCGCCCGCACCCGGACACGTCCCTTCCCGGTGGAATAAGCAGCGCGAATCCCCGCATGACCCATAATAATCCCACGAGTTGGGAAATCCGGCCCCTTGATGTGCTCCATCAAGTCATCCAGCTCCGCCTCAGGATTGCGAATCAAACAAATCGTCGCATCAATGGTCTCTCTCATATTATGGGGCGGGATATTCGTCGTCATCCCAACCGCAATCCCCATACTGCCGTTCACCAGCAGATTCGGGAAGCGAGACGGCATAACCCGGGGCTCTTTCCGCGTCTCATCAAAGTTCGGTACCAGATCAACGGTATCCTTATCAATCTCTCTGAGAAGCTCCCCAGAAAGACGACTCATCCGCGCCTCCGTATAACGATAAGCCGCCGCCGGATCCCCATCAATGGAACCAAAGTTCCCGTGTCCGTCTACAAGCTTATAGCGCATAGAGAAATCCTGCGCCAAACGCACCAAGGCGTCATACACAGAAGCATCCCCATGGGGATGATACCGACCCAGCACATTACCAACAGTGGTAGCAGACTTTCGGAATGCCTTCTCCACAGTCAAACCGTCTTCATGCATGGCATAAAGAATCCGCCGATGCACAGGCTTCAGCCCATCCCTTACATCCGGCAAAGCCCGCCCAATGATTACACTCATGGCATAATCAAGATAACTATCTTTCATCTCCCGCTCTAACTCAACCGGGACTATCGTCTGATTCGGATAGGATATATCCGGATTCTTTTCCTTTTTCGCCACGATATACTACCTACCTTTATACATCAATGTTTTGCGCAAACTGTGCGTTCTCTTCAATATAAATCTTCCGCGGCTCAACCTTCTCACCCATGAGCACAGTAAAAATCTCATCCGCTTTCAGCGCATCCGCAATCTCAATCCGATTCAAAATCCGCGTCTCCGGATCCATCGTCGTCTCCCAAAGCTCATGGGGATCCATCTCCCCAAGACCTTTGTTCCGCGAGATATCAATCTTCGCCTTCTCATCCCCGCCCCGCATCTCCATAGAAACCGCATCGCGTTCTGCATCGGAGTAAGCATAGCGGGTGCTCTTCCCACGAACCAGCTTATAAAGCGGAGGTTGCGCCGCATACACATGCCCCGCCTCTACCAGAGGCCGCATGTACCGGAAGAAGAAAGTCAAAAGCAAAGTCCGAATATGGCTTCCATCCACATCAGCATCGGCCATGATAATCACTTTATGATACCGGAGCTTGGCAAGATCAAAGTCATCCCCAATCCCCGCACCAAGAGCCGTAATCACAGGCAAAAGCTTGTCATTCCCATACACCTTATCCACACGAGCCTTCTCCACATTGAGCATCTTACCCCACAGGGGCAAAATCGCCTGAAACCGGCTGTCCCGGCCGCCCTTAGCAGATCCCCCCGCAGAGTCACCCTCCACGATGTAGACCTCCGTAAGCGCCGGATCCCGCTCATTACAATCGGCAAGCTTCCCAGGGAGTGTCGCCCCTTCCAAGGCATTCTTCCGCCGGATATTCTCCCTCGCCCGTTTCGCCGCCTCTCTCGCCCGAGAGGCCGTCAATGCCTTATCAATAATAATCCGTCCAACAGCCGGATTTTCCTCAAGGAAGATATCAAACTTCTCCCCCACAATCTGCTCAACCAAAGTCCGCATATCGCTGTTTCCAAGCTTCGACTTCGTCTGCCCCTCAAACTGCGCCTCTTGGAGCCTTACAGAGATAATCACCGTAAGCCCCTCCCGGCAATCTTCCCCCGTGAGCTTTTCATCACCCTTAAGCATTCCAATTTTCGTCGCATAGCTGTTCAGCACACGAGTCAAAGCCGATTTAAACCCGGTCTCATGCATCCCACCCTCTGTCGTACGGATGTTATTCGCAAAAGACAAGATCATCTCGCTATACCCATCATTATACTGAAGCGCAACTTCAGCTTCAGAGGTCTCCCCCTGACCGGAAACATAGATCACATCTTCATGGAGCGCCGTCTTATTCTTATTGATATCCTGCACAAACTGCCGAATCCCGCCCTCAAAGAACATCTCATCGACCTGCTCATGCCCCGGACGCTCATCAATCGTCCGAATCCGAAGCCCGGCATTCAGATAAGCCTGCTCCTTCATCCGGGTCTGCAAAGTGTCATAGTTATAAATCAGCGTATCAAAAATGGAGTCATCCGGCTTAAACCGAACCGTGGTTCCAGTCCGATCTGTCGCCCCAACCTCAGCAATTGACTCAATAATGTCCCCACGAGAGAACTTCATCCGATACATTTTCCCATTCTTGTGTACAAGAACCTCAAGCCACTCAGAAAGGGCATTGACAACAGCAGCCCCCACACCATGGAGCCCACCAGAGACCTTATACCCGCCCCCGCCAAACTTCCCGCCGGCGTGGAGCACGGTAAACACAACTTCAAGGGCTGAAACCCCGGTCTGTTCCTGAATATCAACGGGAATCCCCCGCCCATTATCACTTACACTGATAATATTGTCCGCCCCAATGGTGACCGTAATATCATCACAAAACCCAGCCAGAGCTTCATCAATCGCGTTATCCACGATCTCATACACCAAATGGTGCAATCCACTCTCGCTGGTAGACCCAATGTACATTCCCGGCCGTTTCCGAACAGCCTCTAAACCTTCCAGAACCTGAATCTGCGACGCGTCATAGGACGACCCATCTCCGCCCACCAGTTCCAGCTTTTCCATTTCTTCTGCCATATGTGCCTCCTGTTAATGTTCAAACCCAATACCGACACTGCGCTTTTGCAGTGTGGCTGTGGATAATTGACTGAGATAAATAGCGGTCTCTTCTCCCTCGCTCACCAGAACCAAGCTCTTCGGAATATCCTCCGCCACAAGCCGAACCAAACCTGCCCGATCCGCCTTTTTCAAAAACTCCCGTGTGATGTGAGAGCTAGATGCATTGTCCAAATCAAAAATACCAATCACATCCGCCTGCCGTACAATCAAATCCTGCCCCAAATGCAAATACATGAGATCACCCAGCTACCTTTCCGCCGACCACGGTAAAAATCTTCCCACCCGTCCGGTTTGCGATCCCCTTATCTTCACAGCAGGTGATAAACACCTGCCCGCTGGATATCCGATTCAAAACAAAATCCTGCCGCCCCTCATCCAGCTCACTGAGCACATCATCCAAAAGAAGAAGGGGATACTCCCCTCTATCCTCAAACAAAATATCCCGCTCCGCAAGTTTAATCGAAAGCGCAGCCGTCCGCGTCTGCCCCTGAGAGGCAAAGGCTCTCGCCGGTGCATCATTGATGGAGACCAAAATATCATCCTTATGTGCCCCCGAGAGACACATCCCCGCATCAATCTCCGCCTGCCGAAGCCGCGTCTGATGTTCCATGAGCTGTTCAAACAACACAGCCGGTTTCGCAGTAGGATCCGCCACCGTCTTCACTGTCTCATATTGCAATAAAAGCCGCTCCCACCCACCAGAAAAATCAAGGTGAACTTGTTCCGCAACAGGCGCCAGTTTTTGTACAAAGGCTCCTCGGTAATAAATCAATTGCGCACTGGCTTTCGCCAAATTCTCATTAAAATCATCCAAGGTGCTGAGTAGCGCGGGCTTCTCCCAATGATCCTTCAAAATCCGCGTCTTATGCTCATAAAGCCGGTTAAACTCAGATAACCACAGCGCATACTTCGGCCGAATCTGGCAAAGAGCCGCGTCCATAAACCGCCGCCGCTCCGCAGCACCCCCCCGAACAAGGCTCAAATCATCAGGAGAAAACAGCACTGCAATCACTTTCCCAGCCAAATCCATACTCTTCTTCTGCCGCACCCCATTGAGTGTCAATTCCTTCTTCCGACCCCGCCGGAGACAGAGCAAAATCTCCTGATCCCGCTCTTCTGTATGAAACCGCGCCTCAATCGATGCCGTGTCCAAATCAAAACCAATGAGCTCCTTATCAAATCGAGTCCGAAAACTTTTCGCCGCCGTCAGATAGTAAATCGCCTCAAGCAGATTCGTCTTTCCCTGCCCATTCTCTCCAATAATCACATTCGTCCCGGATGCAAAGTGAATTTCATCCTCTATGTAATTACGAAACCCGGAAACCCGAAGAGAATGGAGAATCATGCCGATCCCTCAAGCAAAATTGTAACATGCCCTACAACTTCAACCCGATCCCCAGACACACATTTCTTGCCCCGCATGGTGCAAATTTCCCCATTCACAAGAATCTGCTCATCCTGAATCAAAATCTTCGCTTCTCCACCGGAGGAGACTACATCCGCAAACTTGAGAAGCGCATCCAACTTAATAAAAGGCGTCGATATCTGAACTGTTTTTTCCATTAATTCTCCCCTGCTTTCAATCGAACCGGAAGTACGAGATATACAAAGGAATCCCCTTCATCCACAGCCCCAATCACACAGGGCGAAACACTGGTACCCAGAGAAATATTCACCTGCTCCGCCGGTGCCGCCTTGAGCGCCTCTAAGAGATACCGATTATTAAACCCAATCTCCAAATTCTTCCCGTCCCCTTTAATCCGGCACTCATCACTGGCCTTCCCAAGGGCAGTCGCCGTGGAGAGGTTTACAATAGAGTCCCCAAACACACAACGCACCGGACTCTTCAGCTTCTCACTAATAATCAGCGACACACGGTCCACCGCGTCCATAAACGCTTTTTTATCCACAGTCAAGTGGATCTTATTCGTCTGGGGAATCGCCTGCCTATAGTTGAGGAAATCTCCCTCAAGCCGCCGGGAGATCACAACGGTATCCCCAATCACAAACAAAATATGCTTTGACCCTAGACTTATTTTAACCACATCATCGGAATCTGAAGCAATTTTCTCTACTTCTCCAAGTGCAGACCCCGGCACAATAAAGGTACAGTCCGCCATGTCAGCCTTTTCCAGCTTCTCCCGCCGAAGTGCCAGCCGGTATCCATCTACAGACACAATCGTCAGCATACCCGCTTCCAACTCAAACAAACTCCCCGTATGCACCGGACGACTCTCATTATCACTCACCGCAAAAATCGTCTCCGAGATCATCCGCTTGAGCACACGCTGAGGCATATAAATCGCATTCTGTTCATCCACAGAAGGAAGCTCCGGATAATCCCCCGCAGGCGTCCCCAAAATATTAAACTTACTCATCCCGCAAGTAATCGTCGCCATATGGTCACTGCCAACAGCGAAGACAATCACATCATCCGGGAGCTTCCGCACAATATCACCCAAAAGCCGCGCATTGAGCACAATACTCCCAGGCTCCGTCACCTCAGCCGGAATCTCCGTCTTAATCCCGGTCTTCAGATCATAGCCAGAAATCCGAAGCCGATCACCCGCCTCTAGCAAAAGTCCCTCCAAGGCAGGAACCGCACTTTTCGCAGAAGCCACTTTAGCCGTAACCCCAATCGCCGCTAACACTTGTGCTTTTTCACAGGAGAACTTCATATCTGAGATACCTCCGTTTCTCTTTTTCTCTCTCTTTTTAGAGAAATAACTCTATTAAATAGATTAGTCGTAATAGTCATAGTACCAAATCATGTGGAAAACAAAAAATATCCTAGGTGCCACAAGGAATCCCCCTGTGGACATTCCTGTGGATAAAAGAAACAATAACCCAAAACTCTGTGGATAAAAACTTACCAACAACCTCTCCCAAACTTACCCACAAGAAATTGTGGAAACTTACCCACGCTCTGTGATGTTGTTATGCACATCCCGAATGGTACTCTCAAATTCCGGTTTTTCCTTAATCATCTCTTCAATCTTCGTAATCGAGTTCAAAACAGAAGAGTGATCCATCCCGCGTCCACTCTTCCCCTTATACTCTTTCCCAATACTGACCAAAGAAAGATCCGTAAGCTTCCGAATTAAATACATAGAGACCTGCCGCGCCAAAGCCGTATCCCGCGTCCTCCCGCTGCCTCTGAGATCTTCCTCAGAGAGATGATAAAACCGCGCAGTCTCCTGAATGATAATCTCCGGTGTTGGTAAAAAGTCATTCTTCAGCATATCCTTAATCACACGCATAACGGAATCCTTGTCCTTAATCGGATCCCCCAAAAGCTCCCTGTAAGCCGTCAGCTTCTTCACAGCACCCTCAATCTGCCGGATATTAGAAGTAAAATGCTCCGCAATACTATTGGCCAAATCATTGGGTAACATCAGCCCAAGCTGTTGCGCCTTACTCCGAATAATCGCCATCCGCGTCTCATAATCCGGCGGCCCCACATCAGCTAAAAGCCCCCATTCAAAGCGGCTCTGTAAACGATCTTCCAAGGCCAAAATATCCTTCGGCGGCCGGTCAGAGGTCAGCACAATCTGACAACCGGATTCATACAAGGTATTAAAGGTATGGAAGAATTCCTCTTCCGTTCGCCCTTTCCCTGCGATAAACTGAATATCATCCACAAGCAAAAAGTCCGCAGACCGATATTTCGCCCGAAAGGTGTCATTCTTCTGAGTCTGAATTGCCCCGATCAGTTCATTGGTAAACTCTTCCCCCGTGGTGTAAATCACATGACTATTCACGTCCCGCTGCTTCGCCGTATGCCGAATCGCGTGTAGTAAGTGAGTCTTCCCAAGTCCCGGATGCCCATAAATAAACAGCGGATTATAAGCCGCCGCCGGCTTCTCCGAAACCGCAATTGCCGCCGCGTGGGCAAACTTATTGTTCGATCCCACAACAAAACGCTCAAAGGTGAGCTGCTTACACTCTTCCTTCTGCGGTGCCGGATCAAGTTCTTCCTCTTCCCCTAAAAGAAGCAGATCAAACTCCCCGGAAAAAAGCTCAAACAAAGCCTCTTTCAAAGGAGAGAGAAAGCGGGTTTCAATGATCTCTTTCTTAAAATTAGACGGACAGCGAAGTACGAGACAATTGTCTCCGAGCTCCACCGCCTCAATATCTGAAAACCACGTATCAATCGCGGTTTGTGTGAGTTTCCCTGATGAAAGTTCCAGCACTCGTGCCCATACATCAGAAGCAGCATTCATCCTTTGGCACCCCCAAGATCCTATCAAAAAGTCTAACTAATATATTATACCAAACATTTGTCACTTTTGCAATGATTTAACCGTATTTAAGCGCTTTTCTGCTCTTGAATAATAGATAGAAAAAGTGTAAAATAAGAGAGCATACAACCTCCGGCTGCAAACGCAGTGGGAGGCACTCTGTTTTTACAAAAAAGAGGACTTTTCTATGCTCACACACCTGATCAATTTCAGTCAAAATACAGCCTTCACGCAGCTCTTCGACGCAGTTCGCAAGGAGAGCTTCCCCATCCTAGTCAGCGGTGCAGGTGAGGTACACAAGGCCCACCTCCTCTCCGCCATACACAGAGAAGAGGGCCGCTCCGTCCTCCTCCTCGTAGCAGACGAAGCGGAAGCCACGAGACTAGGCCGCGACATCACAGCCTTTACCGGCGAAGAAGTCCATCACCTAACAAGCCGCGAACTCCGCCTATACCCCTCCATCGGCATGTCCCGAGACACAGAGCAAAAGCGAATCGCCGCCCTCTACGCCATGCTCCAAGGAGATGCAAAAATCACAATCGCCACAGTAGACGCCATCAGCCAGCGATGCATTCCCCCGGCGATCCTAGAACAAGCTACCGAGACGATCCAAAAAGGACAGACCCAAGATCCCGGGACTCTCATAGATCATCTCATCCGCGCAGGCTATCGCCGCACAGAGCAAGTGGAAAGCCCCGGCGAATTCGCCCTCCGAGGCGGAATCCTAGACATCTTCTCCCCCGCCCACGCGCACCCCATCCGCGCCGAATTCTGGGGAGACGAAATCGACTCCCTGGCCCACTTCGACCCGGGTTCCCAAAGACGCACCGAGGAAATCGAAAGCGCCCTCCTCCTCCCCACAGCCGAGACCTTACCCTCTCTCCACCCGGAAGGCACAGCGGGAGCCATTACAGCCCTCAAAGAGCACCTAAGCCGCCTATCCCGCCGCAAAAACACATCCGACACACTACGCACCCAAATCGAATCTGACATCGAAAGCCTAGAGACAAATAGGGGCCTCCCCTCCGCCGACCGTTACATGGCCTTATTCTATAAAGACTTCACCTCTCCCATCGACTATTTCCCGGCGAATACCATGGTCTTCTGCTCAGAACTCGCCCGCCTTACAGACAAAGCCAAACTCTATGGAGCCGAGCAGAGAGACGAGATCACAGCAGTCCTAGAAGCCGGCATGATGGACGGCAACCTAGCAGACTTCAGCAGACCCTTCCCTGATGTCTTCGCAGAACTAACAAAACACCCGGTAATTGTAATGGAACACCTAACCGGAACCTCCCACGGCCTTGCATTCTCCCCCAGAGCATTGGTAAGCCTCCTAGCCAAACAACTCCCCTCCTACGGCGGCAGCATGGAGACAGCCGAGGGCGACATCCGCCACTATATCCAAGCCAAATACCAAACAGTTGTCCTCACAAGCGACACAGAGCGAGCAAAGCGCCTAGCTGAACGCCTCAGTGACGCAGGCCTAGGTGTATCCCTAGCCCTCACCCAAGCGGAAGCCCTCCCAGAACCCGGCACCTGCATGGTCACCATAGGCGCCCTCTCCGCCGGACTGGAATACCCCACCGCAAAACTAGCTGTCATCACCGAAGGACAGCTTATCCACACCGCCCCCCGCCGGGGAGGCCGCCGCTCCAGCAAAATGGGCAGCAAGATCGCAAGCTACACAGACCTTGCCCCCGGCGACCTAGTCGTCCACGAACACCACGGCATAGGCCGCTTTGTCGGCATCGTCCAAATGGATGTAGACGGCCTAAAAAAAGACTACATCAAGATCGCCTACCACGGCACAGACAGCCTCTACGTCCCCGCCATGCAGCTTGACCTCGTCACCAAATACATCGGCTCCGGCGGCGAAGACAGAGCCGTCCGCCTCTCCAAAATGGGCGGCGCAGATTGGACAAGAGCCCGCACAAAAGCAAAAGGAGCCGCAAAAGACCTCGCCCACGAGCTCATCCAGCTCTACGCCGAACGGAGCAAAAAACAAGGCCACGCCTTCGCCCCAGATTCCGCTTGGCAAAGGGAGTTTGAAGACGCCTTCGAATACACCGAAACAGACGACCAACTCAGCTGCATCGAAGAGATCAAAGGGGACATGGAAAAATCCGTCCCCATGGATAGACTCCTCTGCGGAGACGTGGGCTACGGCAAAACAGAGGTCGCCCTCCGCGCCGTCATGAAATGTGTCCTAGACGGCAAACAAGCCGCAATCCTAGTCCCCACCACAGTCCTCGCCCAGCAACACTACACCACCATTCTACGCCGCTTCACCGGCTACCCGGTACGAATCGAAGTCCTAAGCCGTTTCCAAACAGCAGGCCAAGCAAAGAAAATCGAAGAAGCCGTCTCAAAAGGCCAAGTAGACATCATCGTCGGTACCCACAAACTCCTGCAAAAACGCATCAAATTCGGCAATCTCGGCCTCCTCATCGTAGACGAAGAGCAACGCTTCGGCGTCAGCCACAAAGAGCGTCTCAAAGAGATCGCAAAAGACGTAGACGTCCTAACCCTCTCCGCAACCCCCATCCCCCGGACACTGAACATGGCGCTCTCCGGCATCCGAGACATGTCCACCATTGAACAGCCCCCCCGTAACCGTCAACCGGTACAAACCTACGTCATGGAACACGACTGGGGCGTAATCGCCGAAGCCATCCGCCGGGAACTCGCCAGAGGCGGGCAAGTCTACTATCTGAAAAACCGGGTAGAGGGCATGGAGCGCACCGCAATCAGAATCAGAGAGATGGTAGAAGGCGCAAATGTCACTATAGCCCACGGCCAAATGGATGAACAAATGCTCACCAGAGCCATGGAGAGCATGATCAGCGGCGAGTGCCAAGTCCTAGTCTGCACCACCATCATCGAGAGCGGCATCGACATCCCCAACGTCAACACCCTCATCATCGAAGGGGCGGACAGCCTAGGCCTCGCCCAACTCCACCAAATCAGAGGCCGGGTCGGGAGATCAAACCGCTCCGCCTTCGCCTACCTCACCTACAGACCAGACAAAGCCCTCACAGAGATCGCCACAAAGCGGCTGTCCGCTATCCGCGAGTTCGTAGAATTCAACTCCGGCTTCAAAATCGCCCTCCGAGACTTAGAAATCAGAGGTGCGGGCAACCTCCTAGGCCGAGAACAATCCGGCCACCTCATGAGTGTCGGCTACGACATGTACCTAAAACTTCTAAACGAGGCCGTCTTAGAAGAAAAAGGCGAAGCCCCCCCAAGACGCACCGAATGCGCCGCCGACCTAGCCCTAGACGCAAACATCCCCGAACGCTATATCGCAGAGTCATCCCAGCGCATGGACATCTACCGCCGCATCGCCCACATCCGCACAGAGGAGGATGTTTCAGACATCATAGACGAACTCCTAGACCGCTACGGCGAACCCCCAAAGAGCGTCATGTCCCTCATCCAAGTAGCCAAACTAAGAGGTCAGGCAGCGGAAGCCGGAATCACAGAAATCGCCCAAAAAGGCTCCCAACTGCAAATCACCTTCCTGCCAGAGACCTTCGCCCTAGACCGCATCTCAGCCGTATACAGCCTCCCCGGCTTCCAAAACCGCATCAAAATCCTAGCCGGAGAAAAACCTGCCATCCGATTGAAACTAGTATCAGAAAACCCAGTCCTAAACCAAGCCGAAGCCTTCATCAAGGCCTACAAGACAGACCCGTAGGGGACGATGCCCACATCGTCCCGCCTATCCCAATACCCTCCGCACCACAACATCCCTCCGGATGCGCAATGCACACCCTTGCAACGCATCAAACAATCTCCAAAAACCAAAAAGAGAACTGCCAACCGGCAGTTCTCTTTGCTATAAACCAACTATCCCTAATTTTCCGCCGGACGAGCAGTCAGCGTAAGCGTAAGCTCCAAAATCTCCCCATTCCGCCAAACTGTAGCCACTATCGTATCCCCCACAACATGCCTCGCGATCACTTCCCGCAAAGCCTCCACAGTCGGCACCGGAGATCCGCCGAGGGAGATGATCACATCCCCTTCCTGCATCCCGGCATTGGCGGCGGCAGAACCTGCATACACATTCTGCACAAACACACCGGGCACCATCTCAAACTCCTCCGCATCTTCTGGTGCAATCGGGATGGGAGAAATCCCAAGCCAAGGCTGATTCCCTTGCTGTTGCACCGGCGGCGTAGGGCTTGGAGTCGGCGCCGGCCGTGCAATAATCTGCTGGGCATAACGCATCGCATCATCGATGGGAAGCGCAAAACCAATCCCCTCCACACCGTCTAAGCTGGATTTTGCGGTAACAATTCCAACAATCTCACCAAACTGATTATACACAGGCCCCCCAGAATTCCCAGGGTTTACCGAAGCATCAATCTGGAACATCGAAATCACCTGTCCATGATCAATCGAAACATCCCGATCCAAAGCGCTCACAAGCCCGGAAGTCAGAGAGTGATTGAGTTCCAAAGGATTCCCAATCACATAAATCGGCGTCCCAATCTGTAAATCAGCAGACCGTCCGATCTGGGCGGGGGAAAGCCCTGCGGCATCAATCTTGAGGACAGCCAAATCACTCGTGATAGACTCTCCGCCAAGAAGCGCAGCCTCAAAAGATGCGCCATTCTCCATCGAAACCGTAATACGAGTAGCGCCATCAATCACATGATAGTTCGTCAATATGTACCCATCATCAGAAATAATAAATCCAGTACCAGACGCAACCCGCGAGACCGGATTTCCAAAGTTATCCGTACCAGTGACCTCCGCCCGGATGCTCACAACCTGTTGCCGCCCAAGCTCAGAAATCTCCGTCGCAGAGAGAATCCCCTCAGGCATGGGCGTATCGATCGGAAGCGGCTCAGGCGTCGCAATCGGAGCCTGAATACCCGGCGCCTCAGCAGGAAGCATCAATTCCCAGTCTCTGAGAATCATCTGTGCCATAAAGGCCGCAGTCCCACCCGCAACGACGACACAGAGTAGAACCAAAAGAATCACACGAAGCACTTTCCCCCGCCGCTTGGGCGGATCTAAGACAATCGGCTCCCGCGTAGGGGCAGCCCGCTCTCTCACAGGTGCCGGTGCATAATACTCCTGATAGGGCTCTTCATAATATTCCGCCGGCGCATACTGCTCCTGATGAGGCGACCCGTAATACTCCGGTCGAGACGGAGCCAATTGTGTCTGTGGCGCGGCCTGAGCCGCTGGTGCATAATACTCCTGCCGTGGATCCCCATACTGCTCCGTCCGAGGTGTGGACGGATATGCTTGGTACCCCGGATGTGTCTGATGTCCCGGCGGCAAAGTAGGCGGTACTTGCGGAACAGATGGAGCCTGCCCATAAGGCAAAGCAGGCTCATGGGTCCGCGGCGGAGCCTGTACAGGAGGCCGATTAAGCCCCGGCGGCGTACGAAGCTCGCCCGGATTTACCCCAGGCCGAGGTGTGGGCTTATTATAGGGGAAATACCCCCCATTCTGCCAACGAGGCCGGGGCGCTTGCGGATTTTGCCGCTCACCCCGCTGAAAATGGTTCGGATCTTGTCTCATAAGGAGATCCTCCTCTCGAAAAAACGCTATCCCTTAGCGCAGGTTTTTAAAAAAGTCTGAAAGCAAAGCGGAACAAGGCGCTTCCAATATACCGCCAACCAGTTCCGGCTCATGCCCAAAGCGCTCCATAAAGAGGTTAATCACACTCCCGCAAGCGCCGATGGAAGAATCTCTGGCCCCAAAGAACACCTTCCCCACGCGGGCACTCATAATCGCCCCCGCACACATGGGACAAGGCTCTAAGGTGACATAGAGACTAGAGTCAGAAAGCCGCCAATCGCCTTTTGCCTGACAAGCCGCTTCAATCGCCAAAATCTCCGCATGGGCAGTCGCCCGCTTATCAGCTTCCCGCCGATTGCGCCCCCGCCCGATCACCCGACCGGAACCGTCCACAATCACACAGCCTACAGGCACCTCACCGGCCTCCATGGCCTCTTTCGCGAGGGAGATTGCCTCTTCCATTCTCTCTTCATGCGTCATAGAATGAACCTCAATACGTATCTTTACGACTTTATTCTACCATATTGCAAACAGGTATGCTAGTATTATATAATGGAAAGATAGTGAACATACTGAAAACTCTCTCAAAAAGAAGGCGGATCTATGGTATTTCTTCTGGCATTCAGCCTCGGCATAGACGTATTTGCCGTCTCAGCTTCCTGTTCTATGTCTGTCCCAAGGTTCAGAGAGCGGCAAGTATATCTCCTCGCCCTCTGTTTCGGCCTCTTCCATATCTGTACGACAGCCCTCGGCGTCCTAGCCGGACAGTTCATCAGCGACCAAATGCACGGTGTAGGCCGCTGGCTGTCTTTCGCCCTCCTCGCCTTCATCGGCGGACAGATGATCTGGGAAACCAAACGGGAAGACAAAGACGAGCAAGAAATCAAAACCCTAGGCTGGGGGCGCATGCTCACCCTAGCAATCGCCACAAGCATCGATGCCCTAGCCGCAGGCGTCAGCCTCGGCGTCACAGCAGGGGGTCTGGTCTTCGCCTGCGCTGTAATCGGAGGCGCCGCATTCCTCATGACCCTAGGCGGCGCATTCCTAGGCGAACACGTCGGCGGAAAATTCCACAAACAAGCGGGCCTAATCGGCGGCCTAGTCCTAATCGGGCTCGGCGTGCGAAGCCTATTCTAATCCCCACAGTATGATACAGAGGCGTTGTAGGGGCGAACTGCATTCGCCCGCATGTCCCAGCCTTCCGCGCACCACCAATCGTGCAATGGAAACCAAAACCATGGGCGAACACAGTTCGCCCCTACGCGGGCAGTGTTCTTCGTAGGCGCGCGCTCCATAGAATGGCGAACCATTGTAGGGGACGATGCCCACATCGTCCCGCCATTTCGGTGCAGATATGGAACACGGGGCGATGCGGGCATCGCCCCCTACAGGTGCATCAATCTTCCCCCAAATCCCCCCGCCACGGGGGATTTTTTGCGCACATCCCACCTCACCCACATAAAATACCCCGAGGTGACTTAACCATGGAAGGATGCACACTAGCCGCCACAATTACAGCTCTGGCCATCGCCATCGCGGCGCAAATAGAGGACACAGAAGACCTAAGCCTACTCGCCGCCGCGGTCACACAGCTAGGAGACACCCTAGCCCTCCTCGCCCAAGAGCGCGCCCGCAGTGAAGCCAGAGCCGCAGCAAAAGAAGCCAAGGAGCAAAAAGCAGAGGAAAAGGAAGCTAAGGCTTGCCCCCCGCCCCAAACTCCAGTATAATAAAACAAAAGCAAAGGGAAAGCGAGATATATACATGAAAAAAGGCAAGCAAAGGTTCCTCACAATTCTACTAACCCTGCTGGTGGGCTTAGGCTATTTCTACTTCAGACTCCCCGCCATCAACCTGCAAGACCGTTCCTTCTATGGCTTCTTCTTCGCCATGGCGGCAACCTATTGTGTACTCCGACTCATCTTCGGTGGCGCCGCCCTGAAAAACGCACAGCCGAAAGAGATGCTGAGAGAGGTCAAGCGAGTCGCTCTCGTCCCCGCCATCTGTTGCCTCGCCCTAGCGGCGATCTTTGTCGTGGGACTCGTCATCTCTTCCCCCATCCTCCGCGCCCGCAGCTTCGCCCAGATCCTAACCGTGGAACACTCAGATTTCGCAGAAGACGTCCGCGAAGTCAACTTCGGACAAATCCCCATGCTAGACGCAGTCAGCGCCGCAAGGCTCGGAAACCGGACACTGGGTGAACTGGCAGATGTGGTCTCCCAGTTCGAAGTGGCCCCCAACTACTCCCAAATCAACCTAAACGGACGCCCCGTCCGTGTCGCGCCCTTGGTCTATGGAGACGTTATCAAGTGGTTCAATAACACTTCCCAAGGGCTCCCCGGCTACATTATCGTAGACATGGTCACCCAACAAGCGGAAGTCGTGCGCTTGGAACAAGGCATGCGCTACTCCCCCAGCGAATTCTTCTTCCGCAACATCAACCGCCACCTGCGCTTCCAGTACCCAACCTTCATGTTCGGAGACCCGGTCTTTGAAATCGACGAAAACGGCACCCCCTACTGGGTAGCCCCAAGGATCGTCAAACGGGTCGGCCTATTCGGTGGTACAGATGTAGCAGGCGCCGTCCTCGTAAACGCCATCACAGGCGAGAGTAACTACTACCCCCTAACAGAGATCCCGACCTGGGTAGACCGTGTCTTCTCCGCCGCCCTCCTCACCCAGCAATATGACTGGCACGGCACCCTTTCCGGCGGCTTCCTAAACTCCATCTTAGGACAGCAAGGCGTAACAAGAACCACCGCCGGCTTCAACTACATCGCCATGGACGATGACGTATACCTTTACACCGGCATCACCTCCGTGGGCACAGACGCCAGCATCGTAGGCATTTTGCTTGTCAACCAGCGCACAAGGCAAGCCACCTTCTACTCCGTAGCCGGAGCCGACGAACGCGCTGCCATGGCCAGTGCCGAGGGTTTGGTACAGGACCTCCGCTATAACGCAACCTTCCCCCTCCTCCTAAACATCGCCGACCAACCAACCTACTTCATCGCCCTAAAAGACGCCATGGACATTGTCCGTATGTACTCCATGGTAAACGTAGAGCAATCCCAAATCGCAGTCGTAGCAGAGACGGTGGAAGAGACCGAACGTCTCTACCGCGCCGCCCTCTTACGCCAGAACATCATCCACGAAGAACAGGTCTACGGTACTTATGAGCTAGGCACCATCGCAGAGATCCGCACAGCAGTCATAGACGGCAACACCCACTTCTTCATCCGCCTAGAGCGAGACCAAACCTTCTATATCATCACAGCCGCCCAGTCGCCGGAGGTCGTACTCCTAAATGAAGGCGACCGGATCGAGGTCTACCACACAGGCATAGAGGATGGCCTAGCCAGCGCCTACCGGATCATACGGCGATGATTCTATCCCATCGCGTCACAAGAGAGGAGGAGGGGCGACCCCTCCTCCTCGTTCTGCGCCAAAACATGGGACTCTCTGGATCAGCCGTAAAAGCGCTCAAGCGAAACGGCGGCATAGAAGTAGACGGAGTGTTACGCTTCACCATCTACGAAGTCAAAGAAGGCGAGCTGGTCACAGCAAACCTCTCCCAAGGCGAAGACGAGAGCGACAACCTCCCCGGAGACGGAGAGCTGGAGATCCTCTTCGAAGACGAAGGCCTCCTAGCCGTAAACAAGCCCCCCGGCCTAATCGTCCACCCCACCCACAACCGAAATCACGGCACCCTCTCCAACTTCGTAGCAGGTTACTTAAATCGAAATGGCAATCGTCCAATCTGCCACATCGTAAACCGCCTAGATCGAGACACAAGCGGCGTTGTGTTATTCGCAAAAAACGCCCACATGAAGGCTCGCGCAATCGAGGCGCTCAAAAAGGGAAAAAAGGGCTATCTAGCGATCACAAACGGGACATTAAGGGAGCCCTACGGCACCATAAATCACCCAATCCGCCGACTACAGCCCCGAGACATGATCCGCATCGTAGCCCCCGACGGAAAGCAGGCCATCACCCATTATCATACCATAGCAACAGGCGAACTAAACGAACAAGTATGCACCGTGCTAGACATCACCTTAGAGACCGGTCGAACCCACCAAATCCGCGTCCACTGCCTAGCCGAAGGCGTCCCCCTCTTAGGCGATCCCCTATACTTCACAGAGAAGTCCAAAGAAACCGCCCAAACCCTAGGTCTAACGCGGCAACTCCTCCACAGCCACACCCTATCCTTCCCCCACCCCCAGACGGGAGCCCCCACAAGCACCCACGCCCCAATCAGAGACGAGCAATTCCTAGAGACACTGAAAACACTAGGCTACACACTCCCAGAGGCATAAGAGAAACCCTTCCCATGGACATCAGAAACAGTATCCGTAATCATAAACGCCCCCTGATCATGGGCATTTACCACCTCGCAGAGGGCCTTATAATCCCGCCCCGGCAGGGTAACCATAAGCATATGCGTCTCCAGCCGCTCATAGGCGCCAATCACCGGCACCAAGGTGACGCCCCGCCCGATCTTCTGTAAGATATCCGCCGTAATCAGCTGGTTTTTATCGCTTAAGATATAAACCAGCTTTTTCTTATTGATCCCCGTCTCAATATACCGCATGGTGAGAGAGGTAATCCCGATGGAAAAGATGGCATAAAAAAAGGAGTCAACGCTAAAAATCAGCAGACTCAAAAGCACCACAATCCCATCAGACAAAAAGAGGCCGAGGGAGAGGCTCATGCCGAAAAACTTCTTGAAAATCAAGGGCGGCACAGCCGTCCCCCCGCTGGAGGCGTTGTTTGCGTATAGAATCGAAGCCGCAACACCAAAGAGCACACTCCCCGCTACCATGGAGAGCATGGTGTCTTGTACCAGCATAAAGCTCGGCACAAACTGAATAAAGAGGGGCAAAAGCAAGGCCCCGATGACGGTGTTTAGAAAGACCTCTTTCCCGAGCAGAAACAAAGCCAAAGCGAGGACGACCGCATTCCCAACGAGAATCACCACCGCCCGCCCCAGCCCGAAGTGTTCCAGTATGATTGCAAGCCCCGTAACACCCCCCGCCGCAATCGCGTGGGGGGCTAAGAGCATATTCACACAGACTGCGAGCAGTGCGATTGCGAGTGTGATGTAAGCGAGTTTTTTGACCCATTTCATAAAAATGCCACCCTCTTTTTTACATCTAGTGTGCCAAGAGGGTGGATAGAGTATGCATCGTATTAAAGGCTCCTTTTCCAAAGGAGCTGTCCGCGTAGCGGACTGAGGATTGCCCTTTTGTAAACTTTGCGGAAGATTGAATCCGACCTTAGGCTTCGCCTGCCACCTCCTTTGCACCATAGGTACCCCTTCCGCCAAGCCAATCGCTTCGCTCTTGGGGCGTCAGTTGAAAAAGGATGCTGTGGTTGGTGCGCCGATTTGGGGTTTCTGCAAGTTTGCAACAGCGGCGCGTCGAGGTCGCTGCTCCCTACGGTTGACATCAAGGCGGCTCCCCTACTCCTGCCGTTCACCCACGACCAGACGTCGAAACCCTTGGCCCGCAACTTCGCTGGAGTCTAGGATCACTGTAAACGCTCCCGGTTCCGTGGCGGAGACGGCCTTTTGTACCCGGTACATCTGGGCGGGATCACAGGCGCACATGACCACCTCGTGCTGGGCGCCCTCATAGCCGCCTTGGGCGTTCCAGATCGTACAGCCCCGGCCGGAGACCTCTTCGATGGTGCGCCGGATGAGGTCGCTGTCGTCTGTGACGATGAGCAAAAGCTTTCCGGCATTTGTGCCGAATATATGGCGATCGATGACCACACCGCCGAGGAAAGAGATAATCATGCCGTACATCATGCCCTCGATATCGCCGAAGAGGAGCCCGCCTAGGACAACAGGGATAAAATCAACAATGACAATTACCTTAGCCAGCTGCAAATGGGGAAGCTTTGATTTGATTGCAAAAATAATAAAATCCGTTCCACCCATAGAGGCGTTTTGTGCGAAGATCATCGCAAAGCCTGCCCCCGCGATGACGCCGCAGGCGATGGCAGCGAGCATACGGCTCCCTTCGAATATGGGGAAGAGAGGGGCGAAGTAATCGATCATCAAGGAGGAGAGCACCATGCAGAAGAGGGAGTGGAAGAAAAACCGCCGCCCAAGGAGGCGGTAACAGATCACAGCCACCGGGATATTAAACAGCACAATCCCCACACCGATGGGGAACCCGGTGAAGTGGTTGAGGAGAATAGAAACTCCAGTAAAACCAGCCATGGGAAAGGCCGCCACAATGGCGAAATTATAGGTGCCGATGGCAACCAGCATACAGCCGATGATCTCGATCCCGATGCATTTTAGGTTTGCTTTTGAGAAAAACTTACGCACAACATGCCTCCAGCTAAATCTGACTTATTAGACAGTGTATCACGTCTGGGGACAGTTGAAAAGAGTTGACAGGAGACCAAATATCTGCTACGCTGAGGACAATAACAGACAGTTCGAAATTCCATCCTGTCTATAAACAAAACTAGGGGGCAGCGTGAGGGCATCCTTGCGCGATTTTTTATGATGCAGTATGAATTTACCAAGACGAGAAAGCTCACCTTCTCCGCTCTCATAGCGGCAAGCTACTTTGCCGTCATGTTCGCCACCCAAGGCTTTGCCTTTGGCCCCTATCAGATCCGTGTGGCGACAGCGATTTATGCCATGGCTTACCCCTTCCCCTTCTTAGTACTGCCACTAGCTCTCGCAAATTCCTTCAGCAACATGCTGGGCGGATTCGGGATGCTGGATATCGTAGGCGGACTCGGTGTTGGAATTGTGACAGCGGGGCTGGTTGCATTGGTGAAGCTGTGTAAGCTCCCCATGTTCTTGCTTATCCTCCCCATCATCTTTGCCCCCGGACTGATCGTGCCCCTGTGGCTCTCTCCCTTGACTGGGCTTCCCTATTGGGCGCTGGTGGTGAATATCTGCATCGGGCAGACAGCTCCCGCGATTTTGGGATATATTTTGATTAGAGCGCTGGCAAAACGAAAGGTGGCAGAGCAATGAGCGAACAAATCCCAGGCCTCTCCCTCTTGGGGAATGCGAAGACGGAATATAAGGCGGATTATAATCCGGGAATCTTGGAGACCTTTGAAAACCGCCATCCAGACATGGATTATATGGTGAAATTTAACTGCCCAGAGTTTACGAGCCTCTGTCCCCTCACCGGACAGCCGGACTTTGCGGCGATTTATATCAATTACATCCCCGATGAGCGGATGGTGGAGAGTAAGTCACTGAAGCTTTATCTCTTTAGCTTCCGGAACCACGGGGGCTTTCATGAAGATTGCATCAATATGATCCTGAAAGATCTCCGCGCTCTGATGAATCCGCGGTTTATTGAGGTACAGGGGAAATTTACGCCTCGAGGCGGGATCAGCATTGATCCCTATGCGGCTTGGGGGCGTCCTGATACGAAATATGCGGGCATGGCCCTGCATCGCTTGCAGAATCATGATTTGTTTTTTGAGAATGTGGATAATCGATAAAGGGAAAGGTCGTCTCCTAGTTGTACTGATCCCTATGGGATGGACACTGAATAAAAGGGTCTGTCGCAGAATAGCTTTAAATTACGCAAGCTGGCGTCGTTTTTCAAACGGCGTCAGCATTGTTTTAGTTTGGATGCGTTCATA
>Ga0131853_10000369_pt1 | contig 82685 bp, 67 predicted proteins | sample TergutLab28metaG_FD_92764 | JGI IMG/M metagenome (GOLD analysis project Ga0131853, IMG submission 92764) | Labiotermes labralis P1 segment gut microbial communities from Petit-Saut dam, French Guiana - Lab288 P1 (version 2) (version 2) | ecosystem: Host-associated > Arthropoda: Insects >...
CAATTCCCTGACGGTTGTGCGGTTACAGCAAAATGCTCAATTCGCCGCCGGTCATGGCTAACAACAAAGAGCACATACAAAACCTCAAACCTAAGCGTTACAACAGTAGCAAAATCTATAGCCCAAATACCCTTGGCCTCGTTGCGCAAGAAAGTTAGCCACGATTGACGCTGTCTTTCCGTAAGTGGTTTTCTCTTGCATTTTATGTACTTAGCAATAGTATTAGGAGCCGGAGCATCATAAATATTCATATCCACCAGCCGCTCGTGAATCTTTTCCGGCGAGAGCGTAGGATTATCCCGGTGGATACGCTTTATTTGCGTAATAACTTCACACGAAACCCTAGGCCGTCCCTGCGACTTCCGCCGCCAATGGTTTTTAAACCTACGCTTGTTCCATCCCGCAACGGTTGCGGGCTTAGCAAGCACCAAAATCTTTTCCCAGCCTTCAAAGTTTTGCGATAGAAAAACCCAAAATTCACGAAATTGCTCCGTTAGCCTGGGTTTAGGAATCTTCCCATCAACCATTTGCGCCTGAAAAGCAGCAAGTTGGCTACGCAAAGCAGCTATTTCTCGGATAAGTTGTGCCTTTGATTTAAAACAAGCGCAAATACAGCAAAACAATAACAGTTGCAGCTTCAGGGGACACACCTCAGCAATTTTTACCTCTCGATAATTACAGGTACAGCAGCACCGCTTATCAATTCGACTCCCCCACCCTGCCGGTTGACCGTTACCTTCAGCAAACTCCCGCGATACCGCACATGGAAGCTGTATGCGTCCCATTCTCGCGGCAATGTGAAACGGAAATACAACCCATCATTACGCAGCCGCAACCCCGCAAACCCACAAACAACAGCAAGCCAAGCCCCACCTAAATTGGCAACGTGGAGCCCATCACGAGTATTACCGTGTATATTATCAAGGTCGCCGCACACGGTATCTACAAAATACTCATACGCTTTTTCACCAAGCCCGAGACGCGATGCCATTATGCCAAATACACAGCCAGAAAGAGACGAGTCGTGGGTGGTTATTTTGTCGTAATATTCGTAACTACGGCGCATTATGTCGTCGGTTACGCCGTCTTCGAATAGAAAGTGCGCAAGCACCGTATCCGCTTGCTTACATACTTGATAGCGATACAAATACAGCGGGTGGTAGTGCAGCAATAACGGGAACTTCTCTTTAGGTGTCGCAGCCAAATCCCACACGGGTTTTTGCAGAAAACTGCTATCCTGTGCGTGAATACCCAAGTCGTTGTCATACGGCAAAAACATTTCGTCCGCCGCATAGGTGAAGTCCGCAAGTTCCTGTTCGTCGAAAGCAATCTTCAACTGCCCAAGCCGCCCTGCGTCTTTAAGCAAATTGTAAATTTCCACGGCACCCCAAAGATTATGCTGGGCACAGCGGTTTGTGTAGTAGTTATCGCTCACGCAGCAGGTATATTCGTCAGGGCCGGTTACACTATGGATATGAAATTTCCCATCCGCGCCAAAATTGCCCGCGTCAAGCCAAAGCCGCGCTGTTTCAATTAGCACTTCCAACCCTTTGGCGGCCATAAAATCCATATCACCCGTGGCATAGTAATATTGCATGAACGCGTGAGCAACATCCCCGGTTAGGTGATACTGCGCCGACCCAGCGGGGAAAAATGACGAACACTCGCTGCCCGAAATAGTACGCCACGGATACAGCGCGCCACGGGTATGCCCCATAATAGCGGCATGAGCACGTGCGCCATCCAGTGTATTGTATCGAAAGCCCAACAGATTTTTTGCAATTTGGGGCCGCGTGTAAAGGAAGAACGGAAAGATATAAATCTCTGTGTCCCAGAAATAATGCCCTTCGTACCCTTCTCCCGATATCCCTTTAGACGCAACGCTTGTAATGCTGTCATGCCCCGCGCTTTGCAGGAGCTGGTACATGTTAAACTCCATGCCGTCTTGCAGCTTGGAGCAGCCGTTTATTTCTACTTTCGCGCCGCGCCAAAAATCCGCAAGGAAGTCTGACTGCTCTTGTAGAAGCTCTTCCGAGCCGGTTGCAACCGCGTCTGCAAGCACCTCGCGCGCGTAGGTGCGAGGGTTCTCTTGCCTACGAGAATCGCTTAAGGTAGTAAATTTCTCCACAAGGAAGCCATCCGTAGGTTGCAGGCGAGTTTTTATGCGTGTTTCGATACCGCTGTCCACCACCGATGTGTTTATATCCGCATCGCGAGAAATACAATGCTGCTGACATATCGCAATACAAATATCAGAAACTCCGGTGCGGCACTCAACCACCCCTACCCCACGGGAAAATTTCGCCGTTTTGGGGAAAATATGGCGCAGCCGCTCTGACGCAACCCGCGGGTCGCTTGCGTCTACAAAATTGGATACGTTGCAGTCCACGCTGCTTATAAGTTCAATTTCTCCATCAAAATCCACACTGGTAACGCTGTACAAAGTCAGAAAAAGCTCCTGACGCACAAAACTTGCTACGCGGGTTATCTCGATATCCACCGTAGCGCCTTTGGGACTTTTCCATCTAATTTTTCTACTCACGGTTCCACTGTCTGTATCCAGCACTCGTTCATATGCCAATACATCCCCGCCGCCAAACAGCGAAAATTCTTCCCCATCCAAAAACAGCCGCATAGTTTGCACATCCGGCAAATTAACCAGCCGCTGCGCTTCTTCTGGGAAGCCAAAAAGCCGCTCTGGATAGCTTAGCGGCACAGTATCGTAAACTCCATTAATATAGCACCCGCGAATGGTAGCCGTACCCTCTGGGCAGCCTTCTTCAAAGCAGCCCCTCACGCCCAAATATCCATTTGCGGTATGGAAAAGTGTTTCGTCAAGTGCAAGGGATTTTGCATCCCACTTAGTTCTCGTCAGTTTCATAACGGCTCCTTTACCGCTTGTTTTTTTTACTCTTTTACCGCTCCGCTTACAATCCCAGATATAATCTGCTTTTGGAATAACAGCACAATTATCAGCGTTGGTATAATAACAACTACTGCCGCCGCCGTAATTTCGCCCCAAAGTATAGCGAACTGCGTACGCAGCGAGTTTATTGCCACAGGCACAGTATGGAAACGTATATTAACATTAAGAGTTGACGCAAGCAAGAACTCATTCCAAGCTGCAATAAATGTCATTATAGCCGTGGTAAAAACACCCGGCGCCGCCAGCGGGAAGATAATCTGCCACAATGTACGCCAAGAAGAACAACCATCGATTGACGCGGCCTCTTCCACAGAAAGAGGAATACGCTTGAAATGCGTAACCATAATCCACACGGCAATAGGCAGCGTAATGGTAGAATACGGCAAAACCACCCAAAAGCTGTTGAGCATATCAAAGCGATAAAACATATTAAACACAGGCCCCACAATAATCATTTGCGGGAACATGGACACACTAAGAACAAACGCCATCAGCAAAGATTTCCCCTTAAAACTAAAACGGGAAATGATATATGCGGACATAGACGCAACCACTACAACATAAAACATAGTAATTGTGGAAACAAGCAAGCTGTTACCTATCGCGCGCAGCATATTTTTCTCAAACATAACAATGATATAATTCTGCAATGTAGGATTTTCGGCAATAACGCGAAACGCGTTTGCGCCAAAAATTTCGTGACTCGGCTTTATGGAAGTTACCACCATCCAGAAAAACGGAAATACATTGACAAGCAAAAACCCTAAAATTGCTAAATATCCTGCATATATTGCAAATTTTTTCATGGGATAACCTCCTATTCGTTTTTAAATATCTCTGCGCCAAGCACTTTTACAAAAAAGAACGCGATTGCCGCAACACAGAGGAACATTGCCACCACAATAGTTGAACCGTAACCAAAGTCAAACCTGCCAAACATAAAGTGATGCGACATGATCGACAAAGTTTCTGTAGCACCGCCCGGCCCGCCGCCCGTAAGGACTATTATCAGGTCGTACACACGGAACGCGTCCAGCATACGGAACAGAAGCGCAACAAGAATGGACGATTTCATTAGCGGAAGCGTGATTTTTATAAAAGTTTTGACACGGCCGCTGCCATCAATGGAAGCGGACTCATACAACCCGTGATCGATAGTTTGAAGCCCCGCCAAAAGCAGGAGTGCCATGTAAGGCGTAGTTTTCCAAACATCTGCCAAAATTGCGGATGCCATTGCGCCAGCCGCTGTAAGCAGCATGGTCTGAGGCGACTCAATAAGCCCTATCTCCGAGAAGATATGGGCTACAATACCGCTGCTACCGTCGTATAGATAGCTCCACATAAGCGCGGCCACAGCCGTAGGTATAGCCCACGGTATCAACGCAACCGTGCGAATAGCACCAATCCCGCGTATTGCCTTGTTCATTATAAGTGCCAACACCATACCAAGGGCAAGCTCAAAGAAAACGGATATCCCAGTAAAAACCAAAGTTATACGCAATGCCGACCAAAATCGCGAATCTTGCATAAGATTGCGGTAGTTTGCAAGTCCCACAAAGTTTGGCTCGATAAAGCGGCGGCGCATACTTTCCACAAGTGTAAACACGTCGTCCTCCCGGGTAAACTCCGCACCCCGGTGCATAGCATAAAACGCGGTAAGCCGCGAATGAAGCTCGTCTATAAACGCGCGAACTTCTGCCGCTTCGGTTGAGCTGATACTGCGAATATCCTCATTTTCAAACAAGGATATAAAATTGCTTATGTACTCTTGGATCGCAACAATTTCTGCTGCGCCTTCGTCGGTGGACACAACAAAAAGCTCATCGCCTAAAAAAAAGTTGATGAAGAAACCGTCCTGATGAAAACCACCGCTGTTAAACGAATCACGCAGAAAAAGCCGTGAGTATTGCGGGTTGGTTGGCTGATAGTTAAAAGTGGTATATACAAACGAGCTTGCAATTGGGAAAATAGAAAACACTGCCAATATAGCCAACAGTGGAAATATAAACAAAAATTGCTTGAAGGTTAGCCTCTTAATCAACTTCGGACACTCCTTTCAATTGTATTGCAAGTTATAGCATAGCGGGCAGGCACAAGACCTGCCCCTACACCAGGCAATACAACATTGTTGGTGCTTGCTGTAGGGGCGGGTCTTGTGCCCGCCCGCAGGTTACATATTTAAATTATGTCAATTACTATTCGTTCAACACCGCTTCGATAGCCGCTACTGCCGCGTCAATATCTACAGTACCAGCCAAAAACCCGTGTGTCGCACGCTGAATTTCGTCAGAAACTCTTGCGTATTCGGCAGAAACAGGTCTTGCGATAGTGGTCAACAGCGCGTTTTGGAAGCCTTCCTTTGTAAGAAGCGCGTTGCCCGCAATTACGTCCGCGTCATTTAGTGTCGCGTTAAAACCAGGCAGGTAGCCGCCTTCTATGCTGAACACTCTTTGGCCTTCGTGGGTGGACATAAACTCCATAAGCGCCCATGCGCCGTCTTTATTCTCGCTATTCGCATTCATAGCAAGCAGCCAGCCGCCAACTGTTCCGCCACCCGGCAGAGGTGCTACGCTAACCTGGGCTTGGTCGATTGTACCTTCGGACGCAATCATGCCCCACTGGTAAGGCCAGTTGCGCGCAAACACTGTTTGTCCATGGATAAACGCGTTATGTGTCTCACCCTCTGTAAAGTTTAGGATGTTGGCCGGAGTTATGTCAGATACGGTAAACTGCCTCATCATTTCAAGGCCGCCTCTTACATTTGTCCAGTTTGATGTAAATTCGTTTATGTTACATGTAAGACCTTCGTACAATGCGCTTTGGTAAACGATGCCATATGTTGTGCCCTCTTGTCCCATGTACCTGTTTGCCATTTCATACAAATCCGCAAATGTGTAATTGCCGGAAACAAGCCTTGCATAACTTTCCGGAGAAACGATGTCGCTGCGGAAATACAAGAAACCTAAATCTGGGAAGAAAGGAACCACAAATTGCAATGCGCTGTACATTCCGGATGCCATAGAACCCGCGTTAAACTGCGCGGCACGAAGTCCGCTGCTTTGCATGAACATATCAAGCGGCTCAATAAAACCTGCGGCGGCAAACTCGCCCGCCCACACAACGTCAAGAGAAACAATGTCGTACTCCGCACTGCCCGCACGCAAAGACGCCATAAGCTGCTCGCGCATAACGGCGGAGTCGTTTGTCATTTCGATCCAGTATGCGTAAAATTCGTCCTGGGAGTTATTAAACGCGTCCAATAGCGCTCTTGTACCGGGGGTGCTGTCGCCCTGTACCGCAAGCCTAATTATAGTCGGACCCGCTTCTTCCGGCTCATTTCTGCCACATGCCGCTAAAACCATCGCAAGCACAGCCAGCAATGCAAAAACCATTAACTTCTTCATAGTGAAACACTCCTTTTTTGATTTAGTCAGTATGACTAATGTTTTATATAGTATTGCAAATGTGTTTGTGAAAAGATATCATCTTGTTTGGATTTTATGTTATAATTTTCACATATTAGTTCGAGTGGCTGCCCTATGTGTGTAAAGATGAGCAAAGAGACTTTAAATTTCAACTGGTGACTGTGAGTCACTAGTTGAAACGGATTCACGTTAACTAAAGCCGGTATCAATAACTCCGACTGGGCACAGGGAGGTTTTTATGAACAGCAAATTTACGCCCGTTATTTCCGACAGTGTAATATCCGAACATCCACCGTATTTCTTAGAACTGGAAATGACACGCTTTGTTACCAATGGAGAAATAGACCACGCGTTGGAAGTTATGAAGCATATAAACACGTTCAAACGAGCGACCTTGGCCGGGGACTCTGTCCGATCGTTAAAAAATTCGTTGATATGTAATTGCGCACTTTTTGCAAGGGCCGCTATTTCCGGAGGCGTGCAACCGGAGACTGCTTTTACCAAAAGCGATGAGCTTATTCTTATTATAGAAGAAACCCATGACAAAGCAGAGCTTGAGGGGTTGGAGCTTGCGCACTTGATTGAATTTGTTACGCTGGTGCTGCAAAGCAATACTACACGGTATTCGAAATCTGTAGCAAGCGTGATCCAGCATATAAACAGCAACCTTAGCGGCGAGCTTAACCTAACGATTTTGGCCAATGTGTCGGGGCATAATCCTAATTATTTGAGTTCTATTTTTCGCAAAGAAACTGGGATATATCTTTCAGATTATATAATGAACAAACGGCTTGAGGATGCTAAATTTTTACTTTGCCATACAACCAGCCCTATTTCGGATATTGCTAATTATTATCAGTTTTCTTCGCAAAGTCATTTTACGCAGAGGTTTTCTAAGCTGACGGGGATGACGCCGCTTACATATAGGAAGAGTTTGGGCGGGGTGCGGTAGCTAAGATTACAATTGCCAATAGAGTTGTACCGAAATTGGAATTGGCGAGCGAAAATGTTCCGAAGATTCCGAAACATTTTTGTTCGCCCTCTTTCATTTCGGTACAACTCTAATAATACTATTTTGGGACGACGCGATTTTTTTATATTTTATAGGGTTTAAATCCCACCTCCTGCGGCAATAATCAAGAAACATCAAAACAAAACAGGAGGTGAGCGAATGAAAAATATTTCCGGTGCGGATGACAGCATTTTTCGCAGAAAGGGATTTTTCATCGCACTTTATTCATGCTTGGGTGTAGTTGCAGTGCTGGCAATGGTTGTTACCGTTGCCAACCGCATGGCATACAACCCCGGCACAGAAATTGCTTACGAGCAAATGGAAACACAGCCCGTTGGGGCAGACCAGGTAGACACTTATCTGGCGGGGGTAGACCAAGAAGCATGGTTTAGACCGCGTCAGCAGCCGGAGCCTATTCAGCCGCCTGAGCCGCCGCCGCGTCCTACACCGCCAACTCCACCACCACCGCCGGAACCGCCACCAGAACCACCACCGGAGCCTACTCCGCCACCCGCGCCAGAACCACCGCCACCACCCGCTCCCGCAGTAACTACCTTTACACCGTTTGCAGAATACGAGAGCATGATGTGGCCTGTTTACGGCGATACGGTAATGCCTTTTAGCGGGACAGACTTAATTTATGATCCAACACTTGACCAATTCCGTACAAATGATAACCTGCGCATAGCAGCCTACGAAGGCGACGCCGTACGCGCGGCAGCAGACGGCAGAGTAACCGCTATAGGAAGCAATGTGCGACAGGGCAACTATATAGTAATCGACCACGGCAACGGCTGGGTAGCCACCTATGGGCAATTGATGGAAAACCCGCTGGTATCCGAAGGCGACATTGTACAAGCCGGCCAAGTAATTGGTGGCGTGGGTCAACCATCCATTTTTGGGACAGAGAATGGGACGCATGTGCATTTTAGGGTCGAACGCGACCAAGTTGCGATAAACCCGTACTATGTGCTGGCTGAGCGATCTGATCGGTAATAAAAAAACAGCTACGCCGCATTAGGCGCAGTGAGTGAAACGACACGGGAAGCGTTCACTTCGTTCACTGTGCCTAATACGAATGTTTCCCGCGCCGTGTGTTTCGTACAAAGCAATTTCCTAAAGCATAAAAAACACAAGCCTTACCATAATTGACGACATAACCGTCTATTACGTGCCGCCTTTACAAGAGTCTAACATCTGGCTTTTGTAAGGGCGGTTTTTCATATAAATTTTATCAGAATACACATGCATGCTTATCTCAAAACACCATTTTCAAAAATTTTAGCAATAATTTGTAAAAAATGTGTTGACAGCCACAAAATTTTATGTATAATTTCATTAGCTAATCGTTTAGCTGAAGGGGGAGTAGTCATTACCATTAAAGATATTGCAAAAGCGGCAGGAGTTTCCACGGCCACTGTGTCATATGTAATAAACGGCACAAAGTATGTGACCCCCGAAAAGCGGCAGCAGGTCTTGGATATTATCACAAAAACCGGATATCAGCCTAACACTGTTGCAAAAAGCCTGCGCACTAAGAAAACTAACTCCATTGGGGTGCTTGTAGAAGATATTTTAGCCTTTGCCACCCCCCGCATTATCAACGGCATATCCGAATATATGGAAAACACCGACTACCATATTCTGCTAAACGATCTAAGGATGATGGAAAGCTTATTTAACCGATACGACCAGATTATCCACCAAAAGGACAAAATCAACAATGGACTAACATATTTGGTATATGGCGCGAAAGTGGACGCAGTCATATATGTAGGTATGTTTGACAGGGATGTGTCCGGTATTATCCCGGATATAGGTAAGCCGGTAATTATCGCATACTCCACCTCGGAAGACGCGCACACCTGTTATGTAACATATGAGAACGAAAATGTATCGGCCCAGATGATGCGTAACTTAATAGAAGCGCGGCACAGGCGCATTGCGGTAATAACGGGGCCAGCCCATACCACACCCACGCTGCTGCGGCTTAAGGGCATACAAAAAGCCTTTGCCGAGGCAGGGCTTTCACTTGATCATAACCTTGTAAAAAATGGCGACTGGGAACGCGATTCCGGCTACTTACGCATGAAGGAAATACTTTCCCACGCAAAACCGACGGCGGTATTTGCTATGAATGATCTTATGGCGGTAGGTGCCATGGACGCAATAAAGGAAGCTGGGCTGCGGGTACCGCAGGACATATCCGTGGTTGGGTTTGACAACAGAGAAGTGTCAGAATATGTTTCTCCCAAACTTACCACGGCAGAAATTGACCTAAAGGCCATTGGCTTTACCGCGGCACAGGTAGCCGCCGAAAAGCTGGCAGGAACAGATTTGAAGTGTATCCAAGAGAAGTCGGGCGCGACCAACGGGAGCGGTTTTGCCGAAAGCAAAACTACTGACGGGCATAAAATTATCATACCAAGCAATATAATATTACGGGACTCTGTTCGCAATCTAATCGTTTAACCCACTTCAATGTAAATATAATTTAAAGGACTTTGTCCGTAATCTAATCGTTTAAATGATGGGAATGATTTTATATGAGAATTAAACCACTACCACTGCAAGATGTTACAATCGGCGGTTCGTTTTGGAACAGGTACATGGACTTAGTACGCCAAGAGGTTATTCCATATCAGTGGGAAGCCCTTAACGACCGCGTTACCGATGCAGCCCCCAGCGGTTGTATTAAAAATTTTGAGATAGCGGCAGGTAAAAGACAAGGCGATTTTTACGGCATGTGCTTCCAAGACAGCGACTTATACAAGTGGTTGGAGTGTGTGGCCTATAGTTTGGCTATCTACCCAGACGCGGAGCTGGAAAAGCTGGCCGACATTGCCATTGAGTTAATCGGTGCGGCACAATCTCCCGACGGCTACATAAACACCTACTACACAATAAAAGAACCCCAAGGACGCTGGACCAATTTGCAGCACGGGCACGAGTTGTACTGTGCCGGCCATTTAATAGAAGCCGCAGTAGCGTACCACGAAGCTACAAACAAGACCGCGTTTTTGGATATCGCTACCCGCTTTGCGGACTACATAGATTCTGTTTTCGGGCTGGACAAAGGGAAAATGAACGGTTACCCCGGTCATCAAGAGATCGAGCTTGCGCTGTTCAAGCTGTACGAAACCACAGGCGAAAAACGTTATTTAAATTTAGCGGCTTACTTTATCAATGAGCGAGGCAAATCTCCCCACTACTTCGATGTAGAGGAAAGCAAAACGGAGTACAAAGAAATATTCCCGGAGCTTACACATTTTGGACGCGATTATTATCAGGCGCAAATCCCACCCGTAGAACAGCGTACTGCAACCGGCCACTCTGTTCGCGCAACGTATATGTACGCCGCCATGGCAGACTTAGCGGTTGAACTAAGTGACAAAGCACTTGCCACCGCCTGCGATGCGTTATACGACGACATTACAACCAAGCAAATGTACATAACCGGAGCCATCGGTTCCGCCGCTGCCGGAGAGCGGTTTACATCGGCCTATGACTTGCCAAATGATTTGGTTTATGGCGAAACATGCGCATCCGTTGGTCTGATGATGTTCTGCCGCAGGATGAATATCCTGCGCGGCAAAGCCGATTATGCCGACACTATGGAACTGGCACTATATAACACGGTACTCGCGGGCATGTCGCTTACAGGGAAAGAATTTTTCTATGTTAACCCATTGGAAGTTGAGCCGAAAAAAATCCCGCTCAACCCCAATTATAAACATGTCAAGCCGGAACGCCCAAAATGGTTCGACTGCGCCTGCTGCCCATCAAACTTAGCACGGACAGTGATGGGGCTTGGGTTGTACGCGTATGGCAGCACCGATACTGGCTTATATGTAAATCTGTACTGCCAAGGGGAAGCCCGCGACGGCAAGCGTCAAGTGGAAGTGACTACGGCGTATCCTTTCGGTGATACAGCAACTCTCACTGTACATGGCGGAGAATATAGCCTATATCTGCGCAACCCCCAGTATGCCCCCGTAAAAACCCTGACCATAGATGGCAAGCCGGAAGCAATTCAAACGGAAAACGGTTATATCGTGCTAAATAGAAATTTCCAAGGAAATAAAATCGAATTGACTTTCGACATGACCCCCGGGTATGTCTATTGTGCGGGAGAACTTCAATATAACACAGGTAAAGCGGCGGTAATGAGCGGGCCTATTGTTTACTGCGCCGAGGAAGTTGACAACGGACCGTTGCTTTCCGGATACGTACTGGACGATAATCAGCCAATCTCCCGGGCAGATATGCCGCGAGAACTTTCTTTGGCAGGTATAAGTGCCCTAGCGGCACCGGCTTATCGGTACGAGCACAATACGGGCGATTTGTACAGTAAAGAAAAGCCCGGTTTACAGCCCTGTAATGTACGCCTTATCCCCTATTTCTTATGGGCAAACCGAGGCGTTAACGAAATGCGCGTGTTTATGCACACGTTGCAGCAATCATAATTAAACACACTTAGTGTGTTTAATATAAATTAATGAAAGAAGGGATTTGAATTATGAAAAAAGCAGTTAAACTCATCGCAATCCTTTGTATGGCAGTTATGCTTATTGCTATTGCCGCTTGCGCAAGGGACACAGGAACCGCAGACACACCACCAGCCGCGCAGCCTGCTGCCAACCAACCCGCAGCTAATCAACCTGCCGCCACTCAACCTGCAGATACCCCGGATGGCGTAGAGCCTGTAACAATCACCTACATGTTCTGGGGCGACGAAACAGAAATCGAAAACGTAACAAATACGCTAAACAGATTCCACTACTATCATCCGCACATTATTGTTGAGCCATGGCCGGTAGACCGTGCAGAAATTGATGTAATCCTTACAACCCTTGCAGCAGCAGGCGAGTTGCCAGACACCGGATTTTTGACAGAAGCTATGGCCATCAACTGGGCAAGAGCAGGATTTATCCAAGCTCCTACAATTACCGGCGAGACTCCTCGCGATGTAATTTCCTTCCGCTGGGAAGGCGAAACCGTAGCCTATTCATCATGTGTTGTGCAGCTTGTTTTCTACTACAACGTAGATTTGTTTGACGCAGCAGGTATCTCACACGCACCAAAAACAGCAGCAGCAGCATGGAGTTGGGACGAGTTTGTAGACATTGCAAAAACTCTAACAATCGACGCTAACGGCAACAACGCCCACAGCCCTAACTTTGACCGTAACAATGTTACACAATATGGTTTTTACCTAGAGCCTGCCGTATTCCAATTGGAAGTATGGGCACTTTCCAACAGCGGCGGATTCTTTGATCCAAACGACTGGAGCAACGTTATAATCAACAACCCAGAAGCAGCAGAAGCTATCCAAAGAATTGCCGACCTATATCTTGTACATGGCGTAATGCCACGTTGGGGCTCTATCGATGGTAACATTGATGCATGGTTCCTAGAGCATAACGTAGCTATGGCTGTAAACGGCTCATGGTCTATCGGCGTATGGCTAAGTGACGCGGCAAACATCCATGGTCTAAACTACAACGTTGGCGTTTTGCCAAGCATGGGCAGAAGCGTTACAATTGCAACCGCAGGCTTGGCTGTTCAATATGAAGGTTCTGCCCATCCAGAAGCAGCAGCAGAATTCCTTGCATGGTTTGCATCAATCGAAAATAACTGGGGCCTTATCGAAGGCGGTATCTGGATGCCACGTTACGAGAGCTGGTTCAGAGATGAATCTCTAATGCGCCAGTGGGCAGACAACGACAACCACCCACCATTCGAAGATTTCCGCAGCGCGGTTATCGAGTTCTCTCTAACAAATGCAGTATCTGCCGGTTGGCACTGGGTACCTGGCTACGATGCATTTGAACATGCACTTGCAGCAGCACTGGCACCTGTTTGGTCTGGTGCACAAACCGCACAAGAAGCACTTGATGCAGCACGGCCTGCATTTATAACAGCAATTGGTGGATGATAAAACTACCACTAAAAGTTTAAACTAACATATCTGCGTCCGCTCGCTCATGCAAACGAGCGGGCGCAGATTTTTACTTTATTTATAGCGGTTTAACTTTTAAACTATCTTGTATGCTATAGTCAATTAAACCTAAAACAGTCCACTGTGGCTTGCAATTTTCCAGCGCTCCTGTGTCGCATCAAACCTTGCGCACGCGTTGGTGCGCGGCGGCTTACTGCTCCTTGGATTGCAGAAAAATTACTGCGCCACAATGGACAGTTTTAGATTCAATTGACATATAATACAAACCGCTGAATTTCGGAAAGTATTTTAATTTTACAACGGACAAGAAGCGCCCGTTATAAAATTAAAATACTATACATAAAGAAGGATGTGTATGTATGGATGTGCCGGATAACAAAAATAAATTAACAAATAGGCTTGAGGCGGTTGGGGTTTTAGTGCCAACAGGAGTGCTGTATATCCTTTTTGCCGCCCTTACTGCTTTTGTGGCTGTAAATGGCGCATTGGGTTTGGGCTTTATTCCAAACCGTATGCCCCAAGGCTTTGTGTTCTTAAACTCGATCAGAGCTTATGCGGCACCGGCGCACTTCATGCTGCATTTTATCAACTTCCTGTATGTTTTTGCCGTGTATAGACTTATAGTCGGAGTATTGACCGTTATATTCCGCAATGTCCCTGCAAAAGGCGCGCTTTTAGGCCTTTTGGGCAAGATAGATTTGTGGATTGTTATTCCCATAACAGTTTTCTCACTGTTCTTCTTCGTTGGTTTTAGCTTTATGTGGTTTCCGGTTATATCTTTTATTCCGGTAATGCTGCTTTTACATGGGTCTGCAAAACTGGATAACAGACCGGGCAGAGCCGCAAGAGAAGAAGCGCGAGCTGCAAAGTTATTTTTAATACCCGCGTGGCTTGGGCTTTCATTTATGACATATATCCCCCTTACTGCCGTTTTTGTGATTTCATTGTTCGAATGGCAGATTCCATTTGCACCAAGTTTTGCGGGGCTTACAAATTTAAGAAATCTTTTTGCTCCGGGCTCATTTATTTGGGATTCCATTAGAGTGACAATTATATATGCATTTTTGACCGTTGTTATGGGTATGGTCTGGTCGATGGTTATCGCCCTCTTGCTTAACCGTAAGATACCGGGCAGAGCATTCTTTAGAACGGTGTTTTACCTGCCCTTTATAATCCCCGTTGTCAGTTCTATGATGATTTTTCGCCTCCTTTATTCCCATAACGGGGTAATAAATAATATCCTTAATATGTTTGGCGGCGACCGTAGGCATTTCCTTTTGGACGACGCAACAATTATCCCAGCAATCGCCATTATCGCTGTCTGGGCAAGCGGGAACATTATCGTTATCAAAATGGCGGGGCTTGCCAATGTCCCGCGCACTTACTTGGAATCGGCTGAAATTGACGGGGCAAATGCATGGCATCGTTTTTGGAAAATAACCATACCATGTATGTCGCCCATTATTTTCTATAACATGCTAATGAGTTTGATAACACATATGCAGGTTGTTGTGCCTTCGCTAATGTTAGCCGGGGGCGGGCAAGCCGGGGCTACGGTAATACCGCAGTCGTTTAGGTTTATAACATATGAACTGTTTACGACCGCATTTGGCCGCGGCGGATTCTTAGGGCGTGCTGGGGCAATATCGGTTGTGTTGTATATCCTAATTGGTATATTTACGGCTATACTTTTTATAACATCTAAGAAGTGGCTATTTTACGAAGGGGGTGACCCGCAATGACAAATTCAAACTTACCAATACGAACCATATCTGGTCCGGGGAAATTGGTGCTAAAAATTACGGGTATGCTTTTTATCGCAGCCGCTGTTATCAGTCTTGTTTTTGGTATACTTGGGCTAAACGGTGTAGGGCTCCCCGATACGTTTTACTTAAACAACGCCATTTCTGAAGGGCGAACCCTTAACGCAAACCTTGACGGCGTGCCCATGTGGACGGCGGACTCTTGGGAAAATCTTCAGGAGAACCTAATTACGGCAAGAACTGTTCTTAACGACAGGGCATCTACCCAGGCGCAAATAAATTCTGCCTATGTTAACCTACGAAATGCCCTTGATTCTATGGTGCCATCGGAAGCATTTGCATACATGGAAGCTACAGAGTTTTTGCAGTATGGCCGCGGGGTATCAACGTTTTTTATTTACTTATTGCTACTGTTTGCCATACTTGGCGTTACAGGAATTTTGGCAATTAAGTTTAATGCGAATATTAAGAAAATGTATTTGTTGGCCATTTGCGGAATTGTTAGCTTTGTGGCGGTGGCATTATTTATAGTGCTTGCGGTCGACACCCTTGGCTACGAAGTTTTCTATTTCTTTTTACCAACGCTAATTCTTCCTGCTGCCTATCTGATTGGGGTATATTTAAGCAATAGGAAGACATCTATAATTTATGTGTTCGGCGTTTTGGTTTTATTGTCATTAATTGTACTTTTCCCTCTTTGGTGGATAATTCGCTCGTCGCTTATGTACTTGCATGAAGTGCCATCCATGAGCGTTTTCCCTACAAGCTGGGTGTTTTCTAACTATCCTATTGCCCTCGAACGCTTTTTGTATTTCACTTATCTTCGCAATACTTTTATTATTGCAGTTCCTGCGGTTACGTTGGGTACAGGCACGGCCATACTATGCGCGTACTCCTTTGCGCGGCTTAGATTTAGGGGCAAGAAATTTGTATTTGGGTTATGTATTGCGTCCATGCTGCTGCCCCCCGTGGTTACGCTCATACCACAGTTTATTATGTTCACAAACTTTTTTGGGCTCACCAATACGTTTTGGCCTCTTATTATTCCGTGGATTTGCGGTGGTGGGGCGTTTAACATATTCCTTTTGCGCCAGTTCTTCCTCACATTGCCAAGGGAACTTGATGAGGCGGCAATGATAGATGGTGCAGGGAGGCTGCGTATTTTGGTTCAGATTCTTCTGCCATCTATGAAACCTGCGATTATGGTTGTTGGAATATTTATCTTTATGCTAATATGGAACGACTTACTTGCCCAAATGGTATATTTGCATGATGAAAATTTGCATACGATGGCAATGGGGCTTAGGGTATTCTCCGGCTCGTACGGTACCGAGTGGCAATTTACCATGGTAGCTACGGTACTGTCTATTATACCGGGCTTGCTGGTGTTTATTATCGGGCAAAAGTATCTGGTCGAAGGTATTGTTATGACCGGAATGAAGAATTAGTATGCAGCTAGTTTCGTTAGTGAGCTAAAACCATGGTGTTCTGTGGGTTTTAGCCCACCAATTTGCTCACACACACGGGGGAAAAAACCGCTCCCCTAATTCCACTTCTCTTGTAGCAAAAAACTTTAACTTTGAAGTAGGAAATTGACCTATTAGACGATAGCTATCTACCACCGATATAAAACGCCGCATTAAAGACGCAAATTGAACCATAATTTTTTATCGCCTATTTTATAGCAATTTCCTAGCATATAAAAAAATCGAGATTGGTCTTTCTCGATTTTTTTTGGCTCATGAGACAGTCATCAGCCTTTTTATGCTCTTATGAAAAAGTACTGTACGTGAAGTACCAAACGCCAAATGCCGGCTGTAATGTCATGCTGGAAGATTGTGCGTTATGCCTGATTCTGCCTCGTACATCTACGTAAACCCTATTTCTATCTTGATTGAAAGTAATTCGGTTTACTGTTTCACCATAAAAGTCACGCCAGCGTGGACCACCGATTTGTGCTCTTGTAAAAATTAAATGATTGTAACGACCTCCACCGGACCATCTCGTTAAGTTTACAAAAATTCCTACGTTCAAACCACTGCCAAGGTGATTCCAAGAAGCCTGCCATACATCGGCAGTATATGAGTTGAAAGGTACGACTACATCAATGCTCCCAAGTATTTGATATATATCGTAACCGGCGTACAACATTTCTGCCCTTGCAATGCTCTCACTTGCTGAGCTTTCGCCTGATGAAGCAATGCGGTTAAGGTTTCGGAGTAACACCTCTGCAGTATAATTGTCTATGTCACCGTTATCATGTTGCAGACTAATTTCTTGAACTAGAGAGTTATAACTGTTAATCCCACGTAACATTGGCACAATCTCCATTAAAAACTCGAAGAATGTTGCAGGAGTATATGTAGTAAGTATTTCTAATATATCCTGTCTCCCTCTTTCACAGTCTGCGTATACCGGTATAAAATCGATACCATATCTTTCATTAAGTTCCAGTATTATGTTTCGGAATGGCATGTAAAGAGCCATAAGAGCATCATAATCCAGCTGCTCTAACTCCGTACGGCTTAAGTTGCTGTAGTTTGTAGTATCCGCTGCTACAGGTACAGCCATTACCATAATTGTCAGTAATGCCATCACGGTTATAACTATGCTTTTTTTGTACACTTTAAGTACCTCCTCGTTTTTTCTGGTGGCTACCAGATATCTTTGTGAAGCATATTGCAATGCATATCATGTGTTGTTTTTGGGCTCAACTTCTCCCTGCTTTAGTAGGAACATAAATACAACACTACTCTACGCCATCTACAATATATTTGTTGCCGTGTGCACAACATGTATCAATTGTAACACGCACACACAGCTAGTCAATGGGAAAATTATGGAGTCAATCATCTTGTTGAAGCTATTGACGATAAACCAAAAGTGTTTCGGTATAAATTAGAACTGTCATAGTACGGGATAATTATAAGCTATTGCAGATGGTTTTGGCATGTTACAAACTATAAAAAAGTGACTTCGCCACATTAAAGCCCTAGAGAAGCCAGTACTCAAATCACCGAGGCCAGCTTTTTAGGGAATTTTTCATCTTGGCAATTTTTTCCACTTTATGGCAGTTTCCTACTGCATACAAAAAAATCCAGTTGGGTTCTGTTCAATGGGAACCCAACTGAATTTTTTATATAGCGTTACAGCCATCAACTACCGCGCCCTAAGCATAACCAACGTCCCGCGTTCCACTTCTGTACCTGCGGACGGAAACTGTTGGTAAACCATATACGCAGCGGGAGCAACCCCACCGTCCATGTATTCTGCAAGCTCTTCCGGTGTTAGACGGCCTGCTATTCCTCCTTGACCAATATCCAAATCAAGCCGAGAAGCAAGGCTGCTTAGTGTAACGGGTGGCAATCCTGCCTCACGCAGTACAGAATTTGCTTGTTCCAATGTAATGCCGGTTACATTGGGTACAAAAACCATTTGCCCTTCTACGCGAGTATCGGGCTCCATGTTAAAAAACACCATTGCCGTCTGCGGCATAGGACTACCCGGCGGCGGTACGGTGGACTGCACGATAGTCCCCTCACCTACCACGGCAAAACCGCCGTCGTTACGATGGTTTAAATCTCGTACAGCATCTACAAGGCGCATTCCACTGTAATCCGGCATAAGCTGCGTCGGTGCGGTGTGATTCTGCCATTCTTCTGCCGCATACAATCCGTCGGGCTGCAGACCCCTTATGTCGATAACATCTTGAAAAAAGTCTGCAACCCTCGGGCCCACTATGGCACCTGCCCCCGGATAAATACTCCCGTCCACGGGTCCTATCATCATAATTGTCAAAAACTGCGGATTATCCACGGGCATGAATGCGACGTGTGTGAGATGGTTTATATTATCGGCACGCACCCCATGCTGCCCTGTTCCTGTTTTGCCGCCGGTGGCGTGACCCGGTACCCGTGCATGACGCCCTGTGCCTGTGTCGGATGAAACAACATACTGCATGTGTATACGGATAAAATCCGACGTGCCTGTCGACAACACACGGCGTGCTTCTGTACGCTGCCTTTCGTATACAATGTTGCCATCGTAATCTACCATATGTGATACGATAAAGGGCGCAAGCAAAGTCCCGCCGTTTAGGAGTGCGGCATAGGCGGTTGCCATTTGAATGGTGGTGCTATTAAAGCCCTGCCCGATGGAGCTTGTTGCCATTTCCACACTGCCCAAACTTCTTCGTGAGTACATAACCAGCGGGCTGGAAACGCATAATTCGGCGGGTAGGTCTATGCCGGTTCTTTCGCCAAAACCGAAATATCCCCGATAACGGTAGAAATTATCTACCCCCAGCCTTTCGTTGATATAAATCATCGCAATGTTGCAGGATCGATACAGTGCCTCGACAAGAGTAAGCCTGCCATGTCTACGGTTGCAGAAAATTGGTTCACCCGCTACATATTTTACCCGGTCGCAATAAAACGCGTCATTTGGCGAGAGAACCCCTTCTTCCATAGCCGCGGCAATAACAATTGGCTTGAATACGGAACCTTGCTCATAGGAATACATTGTATGGAAGTTATTCCACATGCGCTGTATTTCCCGCTCTTGCTGGCTTTCCGTAAAATAACCCCAGTTTTCTTGTAGCCATGTATCTGTAATATAGTTCGGGTCAAACGGGTGAGCAATGGAAAAGGTCGGAGCTTGAGCCATTGCCAAAATTTCTCCTGTAAAAGGATCCATTACCAGCATTGCCACAAAGTCGCGTGTGGTAATTTGTCTATATGTCAAGTCCACGGCATTTTGAGCCGCGCGTTGTATCTCGCTGTCTAATGTAAGTACAAGGGAATATCCGTTGCTTACGGGTATTTCTTCGGTTTGGCCATGTGACATAAAAATTCTGCCCGATGTGCCGGTAAGAGCATAGTTATACAACGACTCCAGTCCCAGAAGAGCATCACCTCTTCTAAAGCCGATAATTTGCGGTGCAAGAGTGGGGTCATGATATACTCGTCGTGACTGCTGCGTCGCGTGAATATGTGCGAATGAATCGCGAAGATAGAATGCCAGCTCCGCTTCCACGCCTGTAGCCACAATCCGATGGTAGGTAGGGCGTATCAGTTGGTTTTCGGAATTTGTTTCCATGTGCGTAAGCAGTTCGATTGTGGAAATATGCAAGTATCTATGCAATGCTTCCAAGGTTGCCTCAAGGTCCGCGGCACCCGCGGTTGTATAGCGTGCACGATGCAGGCGATTAGCATCTATAAATATATCAAACACGGGTATTGTACTAACCAGAGGCTGCATGTTTCTATCATAAATATTGCCGCGCAATGGTTGAATAGTTCGTGTTACCGAGTCCGCCATGCGTGAATGCTGCTGGCGTGCCGCAAGTATGGCATATTCTTCTCCCCAAACAGCTTGGAAATAGTATATGCGTGCGCAAAGAATAAGCAGTATGGCGGTCAAAACCACTCCTATAAACTTTGCGTGAGTGTCTCGTTTTTCTTTCATTGATGGTTTTTTGTTCATGCTTTATTCCCCCTGTGTGCTTGGCGGTTCGCCGATGTACTCATACCCGTCAGTTTCTTCCGGATAAGCTGCTTCTTCCGACGACGGTAATACCGTGTTATGCCGTATATACCGAGGGTTGGCAGGGTTCGTGGGCTGGTTATTTGTGGTACTTGGAAGCATAGACGAAGCAGGGTGGCTTACCGAAGGCAGCGTAGTCGTATCTGCCGGCGGTTCGTAGCCGTTCTGCGGCGGCTCTATAGGCTCGGGGGTATAATAGGTTATACCATCATCCATATTAGTGGCCACTTCCGCGTCTCGGCTGTCTTCGACCGCGACAAGATCAGCAACCCCGTTACGCACTACGCTCACTCTGGTAACAAATGCCCAAGACGGACAAATCTCACACTCGCGCAGACCATGATATTCACATACCCTCACATTACGGTGTACATCACAATCCCTGCTTGGCGCAAATCGCGTGTCAAACAAATCCGAATGGACACGTCCTGTGCTGCGACACAGATCTGTTGGCCGTAGACCAGAATCGCGGCATACATGAGCTGTGGTTAATCTGTCCGGCCGTTCGAATTGCGCGGGTGGCAAATTCTCGTGTACTTCCTGCATTATGCTGCGCCATGCTGCAAGATGCGCATTGGATACACCGGAAGACATGCGTGCGTTGGAGTCGTTACCCATCCAAATGGACGCGGTAAAATACGGCGTAAATCCGCTAAAGCCCAAATCGCGACTATCCTGAGACGTGCCTGTTTTGCCCGCCACGGGAATATCGCGGCGCATTTGTTGATTGTTGTACCAGTTGGCACGATGGCCGGTGGCACCGCTGCGAAACATTGTGTCTCGCATGGTGTCTATCAACAAATATGCTGCTGTATCTCGTACAATTTGGATTGGGTTAACTGGGTTTTCCAATATAATTTCACCATTTGGCCCTACAACCCGCGAGTACAACACGGGATGGTTAAACGCGCCGCCATTGGCATACATACCGTACGCACCCGCAAGCTCTATCAGGCGCACGCCACGAGTCATGCCGCCGAGAGATACCGCGGGGCCGTCCGCCCCTTCCACAAGGGTGGTAAAACCCATACGCATCATGTAGTCGAACATTGTTTCCACACCAATGTTGTCGATTGTGTTATCTACAACCGCCCGTACAGATACCACGTTCATACTGCGATAAACCGCCCGGCGCGCGGTAACCGCACCTTCGAAGCGGGAACCCCACCAGTTGCGCGGACGCCATGTATTGCCGCCGCTTGTCATGCTGAAAGGGATATCTTCTATTACGGTGGCCGGCTGCATAATGCCAAGGTCAAATGCGGGGCCGAATATTGCAACGGGTTTTAGCTGGCTGCCCGGCGAACGTGTCGCCTGTGTTGCCCGGTTGAATGCACGGTTCGCTGTTCTTTCGCCGCGTACGCCGCGCAATGCCACGACATGGCCGGTACGGTGATCAAGCAGAACAAACGCCGCTTGCGGCTGCGGGGTAAAAAGCGTGTGTAGGTTTGCAACTTCGCTGCCATAATTCATATGGGATGCGAGAGTTTGCTCCATCCATGTTTCCAATTCTCCCATAGTACGAGCGGAATGGTTTATATGAAAGTGATCTGTTATGTTGGTAATTGTGTTGTATATGGAGAAATGAAACTCGAGGTCGATAGAAAAGTCTGACGCGGGCCAGTAGCTTTCGTCCAAGAATACCCTGTCCACTATCTCCTGCAAATGTGGAACCTGTGTAGAATAAATGCGCAACCCACCGCCAAATATCATGTTGTTGGCCATAGCGGGCGAAATATGCAATGTCCGTGCCAGGTCGTCGCGCACACTGTCAAGAAGTGCGTCTTGAAAGCACGAAAAATCGGAAACTATCTGACGGATATCGCCGGACTCGGTACGCACAATTGTATCGTACACGTCGGAATTAACAGCGGCATAGTGCTCGTCCTCGGTTATAAGCTCCAGCCGCAGCATGTTATCAAGCACCAGTTGCGCACGTACCCAATTATCATCCGGGCGAATATCCGGCGGAAAGCGTGACGGATTTTGTGTAATTGCGGCAATGGTAGCTGCTTGCGCAAGTGTCAAGTCCCAAACATCCACGCCGTAATAGAACAACGCCGCCGCCTGTATCCCGTAATTAGACCGCCCGAGGTTAATAATATTAAGATACGCTTCCAAGATAAATTCTTTGGCAGAAAGCCCGCATCCGCCAAAATACTCTGTAAGGTCGCGCTCCAAGTTAACCGCCAAATACTGCTCCTGCAATTTTGTAATAAAATCCGAGTCGAATGCTCCCAGCATATTTTTTATCAACTGCTGGGTGATTGTACTCGCCCCCTCGGTAACTTCGCCGCCGCTGCTAACAAGCCTATGAGTGGCACGCCCAATACCGCGCAAGTCTATACCATTATGTTCAAAAAATCTTTCGTCCTCTATGGCCACAAAAGCATTTACAACATGCTGTGGGATCTGGTCAATCGTAACCGTTTGATGATTGTGCCCCGCGTGAAGAACGAGTTCTTCCCCTGTATGTACACAAACAATAACCGAACTCTGATAGCCGGAAACCATCATCTCCCAAGAAAGCCGCGGCGAATTAGACAAAATGCCAAAATACAGTCCCATGCCCGCACCAAACAAGCCAAAGCCCGCGACAAGCACCGCCGCAAGTGCCGCACGCAATATTAAAAGCCCTATTTTGTTGCGCACACGAGCGGTGTGCGGGTTTAACTTGCGCATGATGCGTTTTTTCCCCAGTTGTGTGTAATCCATGTTTTACCTCCTGTTACTATAGTAGTTTGACTTAATAACGGACGCTTTTGTCCGCTATTAAGTTAAACTACTTTCCGAAATTCAGCGGTTTGTAGTATAGCTTGCGAAAGGGGTCTTAAAGTTAAACCGCTATACAATTTCATCGAATAAGAATATTATGTGGAATCGGACGATCAATCGTGTCCGGCATTATAAAAGCATAAATAACATCCCTAGCTATTTGAGTAGATACGGATGGCATCACCACTGTCGCACCAAATGGAATTGCTACATAAACGGCAATTTGCGGATCGTCAAAAGGTGCATAGCCACCAAAACCGGTATGTGACAGTCTTGTGGCTGTTTGTTCCGCGGTACCCGTTTTGCCCGCAACACGGATAGGGAAATCTCTAAAATGGTTAGCGGCGGTACCCCTACCCTCTGTAGCTTGCAGCATACCCAGTTGTACAACTCCCCATATATCATTTGATATTTCCATTCCAGTGTAATCAGGCGCAGGAATTGTTGTGTGAATTATGCTCCCTTGATAATCTTCAATACTGCTTACTAAGCGCAACGGCAGACGTACACCATTGTTAGCAATCTGGGCTATATATCTGACCATCATAGCGGAAGTATAATTGTTGTAAGACTGGCCTATGGCCGTCCGTATTGTATCCCCGTCAAACCAACTCCATTGGTTTACAGGAGCAAACACATCTCGGCTGATGTGCTGAAATTGCTTTAGAGATGGAGAAGCCATAATATCAGGGCTTCTTTCGCGGTTAAACGTGTCTGCAAACTCGCCAATTTCTACGCCTGCACGCTCATTAAGGCCGAAGAACTCCATAAAATTATTAAGAATTTCTATCCGCTTATGAGATGTATTACCTAAACGAAAAGCCGTTTCGTAAAAAAAGTAATTACAAGAAGTAGATATACCCTGCACTACATTGATGTGGCCATGCCCGATGCTTGACATGCAGCGAGCAGTGGGCTTGCCCGCACGAGTAAAAACAATTCCGTCATATATTGTGGTGGTAGGGCCAATAACTCCTGTTTCAAGACCTGCCACAGCCGTAACCATTTTGAAAGTAGAACCAGGTGCCCGTGCTTCCATAAATGGACGGTTTATCATTGGATGCGTCGGGTCGTAACTGTTTATACGCCTAAAATATTCCGCGTCCATTGGATGGGTCAGCCGGTTGTTATCGTAGGATGGATACGACACTGCCGCCAATACAGCCCCGGTTCGCACATCCACTACCACTACCGAGCCTGTGGCCGGGTCAACATTTACCATTTGCGGAGTAAGCTCACCCATGCGTAATTTTTCGATAATTAAAGAATTTGTATGTTCCTTTCCTGCCTGCACCCTTGTGGAAAAATCGTTATAGTCAGACAGAATCCCCTGTTCCACCATGGCCAAAAACAGCATAGCCGGGGTAATACAGCCGGTATCAATGCCCGTCATTAGTATATTTACAATCTGTTCTCTGTCTTCACGCAGTACAGTTGCCTCCGGAAACCGCACCAAAACATATTGCCGCAGGGCGTAAACGGCACTATCTTCCGCTGCTTCCAATATATCTCGAATAGGAATCCACCCGGCAGATATTAAATTACTTAATATCTGCCGGTAAGTAACTTGCGGCTCTCCAAAGCTGCCATCCTGTATCCTGCGGATTATAGTTTCCGTCAGATATTCTTTTAAAATATAGTAGGTTTGAGTTTGCATAGCTGCGTCAACGGTAAGAAAAATATTGTTGCCGGGGATAGGAGGAGCTAACTCCGGCATATTACCAGCCCTGCGCCCTGTAGATGGATCAATCTCTACCAATTGAGTACCGTTTACACCTCGCAGATGAGCTTCCATAGACCGCTCAAGGCCGGCTCTGCCAATTAGGTCGTCATAGGCATAATCCGGGTTGGCCGCAAGCTCGGCGGCATCTATTAAGCCGAGATAGCCCAGCATATGTGAGAAATACCTACCATGCGGATACGCGCGCAAGGTTCGCACACCTATTTCTACGCCGGTAAAAAAATGCCTTTGCTCCTCTATGGCCGCTATTGTGGCAGGAGATATATCCATTGCTATTACAAAAATTTGGGGTCTAAATCGCCGCTCAAATATCATGGTACGTAAGTTTAATATTCTCCGCGCATCTTCGTTTGACATTTCCGGGTCTATTACGGGCCACCCCGGTATCTGCCGTTCGCGCAAATACATAAAAGTTTCTATCGCCGTGGCTGTGGCTGGATTAGGTATTGCCATATCATCTTTCCAGCGAAACTCCCGCCGCTCACGTATTTCCGTTGTAGAACCACCCAAAGTAAATTCGTATGGCCATTCTGCGGTAAAGGGAAATCCGTTTATATAATCGTCGTTGTTGCGCTCAAATAGCAAAGCCAATTCCAATAATGCCTCGTTTGAAATTGCAACCGTTGGGTCGATAGTTGCAACAAATGTTGTAGTATTGACAGCTAAGGGCCGCCCAAAACGGTCATATATATTGCCGCGAGGTGCCTGAATAGTTTGCTCTACCGTAGTTGTCATGCGTGGCGGAGCAGTGAAGCTGCTATATGGTATGATAATTGCAAGTTCAAATAACCGCGCAAGCATTATATAAAATAAGACAACCACTACAGCAAAAAGCCAAAGTATGCGATGTGTTATAAAACGATATGCAGCTTTTGCAGCATCTTTAATAAATTCGCCCATTATAAAAACCTCAAGGTGAAAGCATATTCTTACAAATGTAATATTTAACATATTACACTTGTAAGATATAAAAGTCAAGAGGTTTCTAAAGTTGGGAGTGGCGTTTGAACAAAATCATGGTATAATCTTATGGGAGGTGAAAGTCATTATGATGTTCCAATATATTACGTTATCAGACGAAACTGAAATAACTCATTCGCATATCCTAAATAGAAACGAGCAAAAGGAAATAGAAGTCCATTTTGAACGACCTACAGAGAATGGCTTTGATATCGCCAGATGTGTTTTACCGGACTATAGATGGATAAGCAAAGAAGGCTTTATGGATAAAGAAATTGATTTCTTCAAGCAATTATTGCAAAATAACGCCCATTTGTTTTATAGATACGCCGAAAAAGGTGGAGTTAACATTGCCTAGCTTGTTTATTGTTGGCGGATATCGGATTTTCTTTTGGTCTAACGAGAATAACGAACCTATTCATGTCCATATTTGTAAAGGAAAACCTTCTTCTAATGCTACCAAAGTGTGGCTTACATCAAAGGGGAAGTGCATTTTAGCGCACAACAAGAGCCAGATTCCAATAAACGAACTGAAGGAATTGCTTGATATTATTTCTGCACAATTTTTCTTAATATGCAGCGAATGGAAAAAACATTTCCTCTTAGATGAGATTCGCTTCTATTGTTGATTGTTTTATTAACCGTTGTTAGATCCATAACAAAATGCCCGGGCTCGTTTTGAATTTCTTGCGATATCCCGGGCTGTTTTTTATGTTTGCAGGCTAAAAAATACCCTTATCTTCCAAAATCGAAAGCGTAATCCCCGCGGCCGCACTGCCCCCGGCATTATCTTCTCCTTGAATATATGTCGCGAAAATAAAACCGCGCCCGTTGTTTTCAACATAGCCGATAAGCCATCCGCTTACGAACCTGCCGTTTATAATCCCCGTACCGGTTTTACCCGAAAGTACCGCACCATTTCTTTCAGATAACCGCAGCACATCTTTCAAGGTATCTACATGCTCTGTCGCAAATACGGTACTGTTTAGATAAAAATCTCGCAACAGCCCCACCTGTTCAACTGGAGATATCCGTAAAGAAGACTCTATCCAAAAGTCCATACCCCCGGAAAGGTCGCGGTTTCCATAAGACAGTAGCGACAAATAAAAGTACAATTCTTCTATACCAACCTGCGCATCTATATTTTGAAAGTACCAGTTGACAGAATACTGCATGGCCGACGCCAAATTTTGATTTTGATTCCACGCATCAAAATGATGCACAACTCCATCCCATTCTTGCAGGGAGTTGCCTGCATCCAAAACCCCCGTTTCCAAAGCAATAAGCGCGCTAAATATCTTATAAGTCGAGCTAGGCGATACTCTTGTCACACTCATGTCCCTATTATGAATAGTGTACACACCGGTATCCAAATCATACAGTACAAAACTACCCTCAAAATCGCCAAAGAAATGAGAAAGGTCCGCATACTGCACATTATCAACCTGGAAATTAAACCTACTATCATTATTGCCTGCCAGTGCAGACAGGATAGGAATTTGACATAGCACAACAATTCCCATAAGAGCAAATATACACACGCTTTTAACCTTAGAAAAAGCAGACTCTGCCGTATACGAAGCGATATGCTTAACACGCTTTACAATTTGCGTTTTAGAACCGCAAAGACCAGCAGCCAAAAAAAATACTGCCGAACGCGGCTGTCGATCCACAAAGTTCAATAAAGTTTTGCCGTAAGCGATATGAGATTCCCGCGGAAGCATTTTTAAAACGGCAGTATCACAAGCAAGCTCCCTGTCTATACGCATCTGATTAAAAACGAGATAGACCAATGGGTTAAACCAGTATAAAATCTGAAACAAGCTCATTATAGCGTTAATTTTAATGTCTTTATTTTTGTAATGCGTCAATTCATGCATCATTGCATAGCGGGCATCACGCATTGATATTGCTCCCGCAGGCAATATAATAAGCGTTCTAAAAAATCCAACCGCCATTGGCGTTTTTGCCAAAACGGATAACCTAAGCAAAGGGTTGCGCCTAATGCCAATTTCCGCCTTACAATATGAAAACAACGATAGCAGTTCCCTATCTTCAACAGGCTTTGCCGATTCCTTTATCAGCTGCAGCTTTCGATTGCCACGCAACATAACTATAGTAAGAGTAATAACGCCAACAATCCATATAGCAACAAAAATGTTTAAAAAATACCCCTGCGCGGAACTTTCCACAGACACAGCAAAATCTTGTATCCAACCCATACCATATACAGGCTCAACGCCCTCAACAACGGCAATTCCTGTCACCGCTCTATCTTCAAATTGCATGGTATTAAGCCAGTTTCCCAAATTTGAAAATGAAAAAAAACGACGCGGAATAAGCGGCATAGCAAGCAATACAAGAGATAGCAAGTCCAAGTTGTATTGCCACCTCGCCGACATGTGCTTTTTCAATCCCACCTTAACTAGCAGGACTAATAAAATACCCACTGAAGAAGCAAGAGTAGCCAACATAAAGTGCATAAAAACAAGATTCATATATCTACCGCCTTAATTTTTCGTCCAAGATGCGACGGAGAGCAATTATATCATCGTCCGAAAGTTTATCTTGCTCCAACAGATTAACCACCATCGGATTTAACGCGCCACCATAGAACCGGTTAAGGAAGCTATCGTTTTCTTGTGCCAATATTTCCGATTCTTTCACAAGCGGTGTATAAACGAATACCCGGCCATCTTTCTCATATTGCAGCGCTCCTTTTTTAACCAGCCGCGAAAGCAATGTATGTATGGTTTTTGGTTTCCACGCCGTGGATGTTTCCAACCTTTCAACAACCTCGTTGGTGTTTAGCGGAGTTCCTGCCTGCCAGATAATTTTCATTACAAGATGTTCCGCGTCAGAAATTTCTAATTTAATTTTCATGTTACCAGCTCCCGTTTATTCTTACGCATGTAGTATTATTATAGACGATTATCATCGTTTGTCAAATGCCGCTGGCTATAATTTTTTGGAATCTAAATTTTTGATTTTGTAACACTATTACCCAACAACAAAAGGCACCTACAGTGTCATCAACTATGATGCCAAAGCAAGTACCTTTCTTCGTTGAAAATAGCCTAAAACAAGTAACTCAAACGTTGCAATAAGGTTTTGAAGCCAGTCTTGCTACCGCACAAAAAACGGCGAGTACTCCGTAGCAACTTTAATGGCCTCAACCATGCTTAGCGGGCTTGCAATCCCTTTCCACGCAATATCAAATGCTGTACCATGGTCTACAGATGTACGCAGTATGGGCATACCGTTGGTTACAGCAATAGTGCGGTCAAAGTCCAATGTCTTGGTAGCGATATGACCTTGGTCATGGTACAGCGAAAGCACGCTGTTAAACCGCCCGATACGTGCCAAATGAAATACCGAATCTGCCGGGACGGGGCCTACTACATCATACCCCATCTTTGTAAGTTCCTGCACGGCAGGTTCTATATGAACAACTTCTTCATCGCCAAAAAGCCCGTGTTCGCCGCTATGGGGGTTAAGCCCCGCAATTGCCATTTTGCCGGAAGTTACGCCAAGCTGCCGCAATGCCTTTGTGCACCGCACCACGTAGTCAATAATACGCTCTTTTGTAACGATATCGCACGCACGGCGCAGCGACACATGTCTTGATAAGAAGAACACTCTCATGCCCAGCACTTGGAACATCGTAAGCGGATCTTCGGTGTTGGTAAGATCTCCAAAAATTTCTGTATGGCCGATGTAGTTTATATCCCCAGCTTTAAGCGATTCTTTATTGATGGGGGCGGTTGCCACGGCATCCGCTTGTTTGTCCATTGCAAGTTCTATGCTTTTGGCAATGTAGTCAAAAGCCGCTTTGCCGCACATACCGCTTACAACACCGGGTGTAAGCGTGTTTTGGTCTACATTTTTCATATCTATGAGATTGGCTAAACCTACTCTGTAATCCCCTTCCGCTGGAGTACTTATACAGTTTATTTTTACAGGGATTTTCAACAAATCCGCTACTTTTTTCAATGTGCCGCCATCGCCTGCGATAAGGCAGTTTGCCTTATCGGCCACAGAGTCAAGCATGGCTTTTAGCACAATTTCCGGCCCTATACCGGCGGGGTCTCCCATTGGTATTGCAATTATCGGTTTTTTTGTCTCGTTCATTAAATTACCTCCTTCAAATAATCGATGCATACGTTCAAGGCGTTTTCGTTGCCCACCATACCGCCCTTTGTAATAAATTTCAAGCCTTCGAACTGGCCGCCTTTCAGCTCCCCAAACGACGCAAGGGGTTGAATTTCGCGGTACAGCCGCATTCCATAGGCACTAAGTCTTTTGCATACACTTACGGAAATATCGCCGCCACTGGTGTACAACCCTTTAAAGTCGCTGTCGGCGGCAAGTATTTGATATGTGACTTCCGCAATGGCGTCGTTAATTATATTAGAAATATCCTCCAGCGCAAGCCCGAGGGATTTTTGGTATTTTTCAAAGTCTATGCGGTTTTGCGGGTACACTCCGGAGCCCACAACACTTACCACTCTATTGGTGCCTTGCAATGCCTCGCTTACCACACGCGCAATTTCCGCGTTACGCGAAGGCTCGCTTTTTACAAATGCGTCTATGTCCATAAAAATATTGTGAGGGTTTTGCTGCTGCAGGAAACTAAACACCTGCCCTGCCGCCACACCGTTAACACTGCCAACCGTCACCAAAATTTTGCTGTGCCGATCCCGCTTTGGCGGGGCTATCATCTGCCTGCAAACCGCCCCGGTAAACACACCGGGGTCTACAGCTACAAATTTAATCTTGGAATCTACCACGGCTTTTGCAATCAAATCCAAGTCGGCGTCGGTTATTGCGTCGATGATAATTAGCCGTGCGCCCTGTTGTTTCAGTTCAATTATCTTACTTGCTAAGTGATCGTTCTCGTTAGACAAATTTTCAATGAAAATTGAAGCGATAGGATAGCGGCTCTGCTTACGAAATACATCAGCGCAAGAGGAAGTACTTATCGGGTTTTTAGGGTCTATTGCCGCTTCCGACTTATGCAGCGGCACAGAGTTTACCAGTATGCGCCCGCCTACATTCATTCGCCCGGCAAATGGGTAGCACGGAACAACAATAGCAACCCTATCGTCGTCAAGCGCGTCCAAGATAGCGTCCGTCTCCTTACCCGCGTTGCCGCGCAGTACGGAGTCTACACGCTTGGCATACACCTGTATTTCCGGGCTTTTGATTTTCTTTGCCGCGTTATAGACCCGTGAATATGCCTCGTCTGTATCAACTCCGCGGCTGTCTGTAGAATAGATGATGCCGTCGCAGTCTTCTAATTCATTCAAATTATCCAAACGCCGATAGTCAACTATAGAGCTAATACGCAGCCCGCTTCTTGCAATTTGCACCCCGGTTGCGTTGCCGCCGGATAGGTCGTCTGCTATTACTGCAACTTTGATCATGGTTTCCTCCCTAAAAATGAGAAAGAGGATGCTCTTTTAAACATCCAATGTGAGTTTTTGCAATTCAGTATCTTAATGCGGCTTACATTGGCTTATTGTTAATACGGTGCTCTCTGAAAAAAATGCTTATACGTTATGAGGCTAGCCGGCATTAGCATCAACTAGTTCGAATCGTTCACAAATAACTAGCATGTCTTTGGAAAACTCCACCCCAATTTCTACTAATTATTGTATCAACCCGTCATTAGGGCTGTAGCGAAACTACTCCCCAGTAAGCAAGATATGCCAACTGGTGACTCACAGTCACCAGTTGACATATCTCTGCCACAATCAGCCTTATCATTAGAGTTATAGCGAAATTGGAATTGGCGAGCGAAGCAATCCAGAAGTATAGTAAACCGTGTATTTACTGGATTTATTTTCGTATTATCCAGTGCAATAATTAATCCATATGCGCGCCGCCGTTTATATCTATATCCTCGCCTGTAATATAGGACGCTTCCTTAGACGCAAGGAATACAATTGCGGCGGAAACTTCCCGCACGGTTGCAACTCGTTTTAGTGGAATGCTTTGCGCAATCATGTTTTCCAACTCGTCGGAAATGCCTTTGCGAATTTCTGTAGCAGCCGCACCGGGACAAACGCTGTTAACTGTAATGCCATCCAAAACCAGCTCTCTCGCCAGCGATTTAGAAAAGCCCAGCACACCAGCCTTGGCGGCACAGTAGTGCGCTCCGCCAAAAACACCGCCACCCTGCTTTGCGGATACACTACTCACATTAACAATTCTGCCGTATTTTGCGGATTTCATATGCTCCATCACGGCCTTGCAGCAGTTAAACACACCCATAAGATTTACTTCCACAATGCGCCTGAAGTCTTCAAGGGTCATGTCCTTTACCTTAACAGGCTGTGTAATACCCGCATTGTTAACCAATACATCTATCTTGCCAAATTCTTTTATAACCGAATCTGCCATAGCTTTTGTACTCTTAGGGTCGGTTACATCCAGTTCAACCGCGAGCGAACGAACGCCCAGCTTTGCCGCTTCGTCCGCAATTGCTTGCGCGCCTTCAAAGTTAATATCTGCGGCAACTATATTTGCACCTTGCTCCGCAAATGAAAGAGCAATGTCACGCCCAAAACCTTTTTGTCCGCCTGCACCTGTTACTATAACTACCTGGCCTTTAAAATCAAACACAATTGTCAGCTCCTTTTCAAATTCTTTGCCGTTTCAACAATATTGTCTGCCGTAATGCCATTCATAGCAAGCAAACGCTCGTATGGCGCAGACATGCCGTATTGGTCTTGCACACCTACGCGCTTGACTATTCCCCGGCCACACTCGGCCACTACTTCGCAAACGGCACTGCCCAACCCGTTAATTATATTGTGGTCTTCCACGGTTACAATCGCGCCAATATCCTCGATACAGCTGAGAACCGCCGCGACATCAAGCGGCTTGATTGTATGCATATCCAATACCCGGGTAGAAATCCCTTGCGTGGCCAGCACAGTTGCGGCCTCAATTGCAAGACAAACAGTGTCGCCATTTGCAATAATTGCAACATCCCGGCCATCACGTATCATATGCGCTTTGCCTATTTCAAGCTGCACGTTTTCGTCATAAATCACAGGTACCGCGTCACGCGTAAAGCGGAGATAGCACGGCCCGTATGTTTCCGCAGAAGCCGCAACCAGCTTACGTGTGGCATGATAATCCGCGGGCATAATAACCGTCATGTTGGGTAACGTGCGCAACACGCCCATGTCCTCTATAGACTGGTGGCTTGCGCCATCGTTTGCGGGGGTAAGACCACCATGGGAGCAAGCAATTTTTACATTTAGGTTTGGATAGCAGATTTCCTGTCTAATCATTTCGCACATTCTTAACGCGCCAAAAACCGCGTAAGTAACCACATACGGTATTTTACCCGTGGTGGCAAGGCCTGCGGCTACACCCGCCGCACTTTGCTCCGCAATGCCTACGTTTATATACTGGTTCGGGAATTTGTTCATAAATTCGCCAGTTTTGCACGATTTACCTATGTCGGCGTCTATTACGTATACATTTTTGTTTTTACCGCCAACAACGGTTATCTCGTCGCCGAAGGCATCTCTTGTCGCAATTTTCTCCATCATGCAATGCCTCCCTCTAAATCGCTCATGGCTTGTTTGTACTGCGCCTCATTTGGAGCCATACCGTGCCAGTCGCACACATTTTCCATAAAGGAAACGCCCTTACCCTTGACGGTATTTCCCAAAATGCATTTTGGTTTTCCATTTTTTGCAGCGCGCGCAATATCCAAAGCGGCAACAATTTGCTCCATATTATTGCCGTCTATTTCGTACACATCAAAACCAAAAGCATCAAATTTTTTACCAAGGTCGAGATTTGGCATTACCTCATCGCAGGTGCCGTCCACTTGCAAGCTATTGTTATCCACAAAAACAACAATATTGTCCAGCTTATACTTGTTGGCAACTTGTGCCGCTTCCCAAACTTCGCCTTCTTGGCATTCGCCATCTCCAAGTACTACAAACACTCTGTAATCCTTGCCATCGTTTTTTGCGGCAATGGCCATACCCGCGCCAACGGCAAAACCCTGCCCCAATGAGCCTGTAGAAATATCTACACCAGGGCATTTATTCATGCATGGGTGCCCCTGAAGCATACTGCCCTCTTGCCTCAATGTATCCAAAACATCAAGTGGAAAATACCCCAGAGTAGCCAATGCGGCATACTGTATCGGGCAAACATGCCCTTTCGAGAGAATAAAACGGTCACGATCTGCCCAATGGGGATTTTGGGGGTCGATGTTCATCTCACGAAAGTAAAGTGCGGCAACAAAATCCGCGGCAGACAAAGACCCACCGGGGTGCCCAGACTGGGCTTTGTATATCATGGTAATTACCTTTTTTCGCAAATCATTGGCGATTATCTCAAGTTCGGCAATACTTTTCATCAGTCACCCTCCTATCTGCCAAATATCAAGCCCGGAAGCCACAGTACAAGTTGCGGGAAGTAAGTAACAATAAACAAAACAATTATGAGCGGAATCAAGAACGGCAAAATTTCTTTGTAAAGCCGCTCCAGCGAAACTCCTTTGTACTTGCTTACCACAAACAGACAAATACCCGCAGGTGGCGTTACCAAGCCAATCATCAGGTTAAGAACAACAACTATACCCATATGAACAGGGTCGATAGTGGTATGCATCAGTATCGGTACCAAAAACGGTACCAAAATAGTAAGCAGCGACAGTGCTTCCATAAACATCCCTATAATCAAAAGCGTAATGTTAAGCAAAAGCAGGATAACCCATGGGTTTGTAGTTATCGCCAAAAGCTGCCCGGTTAACGCCTGTGGTATGCCCTCGATAGCAATAATCCAAGAGAACGCCGCGGCGGCACCAAGGATAATGGTAATGGTTGCCGTGCTAACAGATGCGTCCAATATAGTTTTATATAGCTTTTTCCAAGTAATATCGCGATACAAAATAAAGCTAAGCACAAACGCGTATACAACGGCTACAGCGGCGGCTTCGGTTGGTGTAATAAAGCCGGTAAACATACCTATCATAATAATAAGCGGTGCGAGAAGCGACAAGAACGCCCCTTTGTACGAAACCAGCAATTCCCACAAATTAAACTTACCTTTTGGATAATTACGCCTTACCGAGAAGATGTAAATAAGAATCATCAAGCTGATGCCAATCATAGCCCCGGGCACAATTCCGGCAAGGAAAAGCGCGCCGATAGAAACTTCCGCCATCGCGCCAAACACAACAAGAGGGATACTTGGCGGGGTAATAGGCCCGATAATAGAAGAAGACGCAGTTATGGCGGCAGAAAAATCCGGATCGTACCCATCGTCTATCATGGCCTCTGTACATATTTGGCCAACACCACCGGCATCCGCAACGGCCGAACCCGTTTTACCCGCAAAAATAATACTTGCGACAACATTAGCATGTCCAAGATTGCCCGGTATGGGGTTACTTATCGCTTTAGCAAGACGAAACAGCCTTTTTGTAATACTGCCGGAGTTCATTATCCCACCCGCCAGTATAAAAAACGGTATAGCAAGCTGTACATACGAGTCGATACCCGACACCAGCCTATGTACACCAATTACAAAATCGAACTGCCCTGTTATTTGCAATGCGCCAATAGAACCAAGCGCAAGAGAAATAAATATAGGCACGCCCAAGGCCATCATGCTGATAAACAGAATAAATAATATCGTAGCCATTAAGCCGCCTCCTTCTTAAACTCTTCAGACTTTGTCAAAATAAGAATGATAGTACGTTCTATAACAAATACAAATGACATTGCCATGCTAAACACAAGCGGCGCGAAAAACACAGCCACCGGCAAGTTAACAGTCCTATATCGCTGCAAAAGCGTAGCTTGAACGAGCTGTATCCCGCCAAAAAAAGCAAAGAATATAAAAACCAGCACAAGCACCTGAATAAAAATCAACAGTGACTTTTTAGCAACACCCTGCAGTCTATTTTCCAAAATATTAATTTTAATATGCTGGTGGCGTTTAAACGCAATAGCCGCGCCAATAAACGTAAGCCACGCATACATAATAATGCTAAGCTCCATAAGCCATACCACTGGGGCATTGAGCAGGTACCGCATTATAACGCCGTAAAATGTAATACAAACAAGAGCCGAAGTGTTTATAACCAAAAAAACTTCCCCAACCCGTTGAATTCCAAGGCTTATATTGCCTAAAACTTTCATGAAAATATTCATATAGGATTCCTTTCACCATTTTTGAGAGTGCCTAATACCTGAGACTTGGGGAAAAAAGGGAGCTAAAGCCAATGCCGTTAAACTAAGCAAATCGTAACCTACGGGCGATTAATAATCGCCCCTACGAAAACGAAAATGGCTCTTGTAGGGGCGGTTATTAACCGCCCGCAGACTAACGAATTCGGTTAACTTAATAAAATTAGGCAAAACCCCACACATCCCATGGTTTTCAATCATAATAGGGCACCCTAAAAATTATGGTAAAGATATTTTTGTTATTGCGCCGCTTCTGCAGCGGCAATTATTCTGTCAACCAATTCTGCGCCCACTCTGTTTCTCCAGTACTCGTATGCAGCGGCGGATGCCTCTCTAAATGGAGCTGTATTGGGGATAGAAACTGTCATTCCGTTTTCCGCAAGCTCTACCAGCATGGCGTCTTCACCTGCAAGTACCATATCTCTGTGGATTTGGGCATGCATTACTGCGCCTCGTTTTAGAACTTCTTGAACGTCTGCCGGGAGCCTTTGCCATACTTGCTCGCTAATTATTAGCGGCAGGGTTTCGTATTTGTAGTTTACTACAGAAATGTAGTCTTGCACTTCCCAGAAATTGTTTGCGTGAATGTTGGTGATTGGGTTTTCCTGGCCGTCAAACGCGCCTTGTGCAAGTGCCATGTAAAGCTCTGGGAATGGTAGCGGTGCCGCACTTGCGCCAAGTGCCGCCATTATAGAAAGTGTCATTGCGCTCTCTGGAGTGCGCAGAGACATTCCTACCATGTCGGCAGGGGTTTCTATCGGCCTTACGCTGTTGGTTATTTGGCGCATACCGTTTTCCCAATATGCCAGTAGGCGCAGGCCTCTGTTTGGTAGGTTTTCGGCAATCATGTCACCTATTTCGCTGTCTACAACACGCCAAGCATGTTCGGGAGAGTTGAACAGGAACGGTAAGCCGATTAAGTAAAATCTTTCTTCGTAGCTGGATATCGGCCCCTGGGACGGCAATGTCATATCAAGTGTACCCATGGTAAGCATTTCAAGCATTGCGCGCTCTGTGCCAAGCATTTCACTTGGAAATAGCTCTATTTGTACTCTGCCGTCTGTTTCCGCATAAACCCAGTCTCTAAACAGCTCGGCAGTTAGGTGACGTGGGTTGGTAACTGTGTTGCCGTAACCCAGTCTAAGAGTGATAATTTCGTCATCGGATCCACCGCCGCCACACGCGGCAAAGCCCAATAACACTGCCGCCAATAATGCGAGGGTTACAATTTTATAATGCTTCATTTTTTTACCTCCGTTTTTGTTTTTGTGAATTTAACTGTCTGTACTCTTGTGGATTAAACCTAATTTCCAAACTGCCTCCTGTCTACATGGTAATTCTGCATGAAACGTCTAACATCAGACGTTGGGCTGATATTTTATTGAGTATAGAGCACCAGTCAAGTTATGTAAATATACAATATTCATAAACATTAATATTAATTTTTGTGAAATATTCACAGTCAAAACTATTTAGCAAATTAACACTATTGCCTAACCGTTAATATGACTCTTTAAATTAGATTCTTTTCGTGTTAATATTACTATGGGGGAAGAAATTTTTGCATAGAAAGCTATTTGAGGTAAGCATATGGATAAATCAACAGGTTTTCTCGATAAAAAAATTAACACCTCATCCGTTGTTCAGCGTGTTATCGATAGCCTTACCATGGCAATGATTAACAAAGAGCTCGTACCCGGCGACAAAATTCCGACGGAGTTTGAACTTTCTAAATCCTTTGGTGTGGGACGGCTTTCCATACGAGAGGCTATAAAGGTGTTGGTGTACTATGGCGTTTTGGAAATTAAACGGCCGGAGGGTACTTTTGTTTGCAAGGGTTTTAACCACAACTTAATAAACCCAATGCTTTATGGGATAATTTTGAATGACGACGACTCCTATGATTCGATTAAGGAGCTCCGCTTAATTATGGAAATTGGGGTTATTAAGCTGGCGGCGAAAAAATGCACCGACGCAGATAGGGAAATACTTAAACAAAAGCTAGACAATCTTAAAAACGCGCTGGCGGATGTTACAAATACCGAATATATATTTGAAGTGGATAACGATTTTCACCATTTTATTTCCGAAATGGGCGGGAATTCTATCATGGATAAGATAAATTCTCTGGTACGGGTTTTGACTTACGATATACGTTACAAAACCAGTTACAACATGGTTACAAACGGGAAGATTGACCGGTATTTTGAAGCGCATGAGAAGATATATCATGCCATTGTTAACAATGATATGATGCATATCGAGGAAATTGTTGAGGATGGGTATTTTTATTAACTTCCCGCTCTTGCAATCCATATATTAAGGCTATACAATGGACATGTACCATAGTACATTCCTATTAAAATATCAAAAGGAGCGTTGCACATGAAAAATGTACCAAAAGTGAAACTTGGTCTTGTTGCGGTAAGTAGGGACTGTTTTCCCATAACCCTATCCGAAGCGCGCCGCACCGCAGTTGCAAAAGCCGCAGAAAAGCTAAACATCCCGCTGGTGGAAATCAAAACCACAGTAGAAAACGAAGTCCACGCAATGAAAGCACTCGACGAGCTAAAAGCCGCCGGATGTAATGCCGCTGTAATTTACCTTGGCAACTTTGGTCCGGAAGGCCCGGAAACTATGATTGCACAAAAATTTTGTGGGCCAACCATGTTTGTTGGCGCGGCGGAAGAAGCCACCGTGGGCCTTGCCGGCGACCGTGGCGACGCGTACTGTGGTATGCTTAACGCCTCGTATAACTTAGGCCTTCGTAAAGTGCGGTCATACATACCGCCATATCCTGTTGGAACACCCGACGAAGTGGCAAAAATGATAGCGGAATTTGTTCCCATCGCAAAAATTGTTATTGGCATAAGGAACTTGAAAATTTTTGCATTTGGGCCTCGCCCGTTCGATTTCCTTGCGTGCAACGCGCCAATTAAGCCGCTGTTTGATTTGGGTGTGGAGATTCAAGAGAATTCTGAACTTGACCTTTTTGCTAAGTTTAACGAGAACGCAAACAACCCACGCATAGAAAAAGTGGTTGCGGACATGGCGGCGGAACTAGGCGGCGGCAACAAGCAAGCGGGTATTCTTTCTAAACTTGCTCAACTTGAAATCACACTTGAGGATTGGGCGGAAAATAATCTTGGCGCGTCTGAATATATTGCTTTTGCCAACAAATGCTGGCCAGCGTTCCAAACGCAATTTGGTATGGTACCTTGCTATGTAAACAGCCGCTTGACAGGGCGCGGTATTCCCGTTGCTTGTGAAACAGATATTTATGGTGCGCTAAGTGAGTATATTCTCACATGCGCAACCGACCTTCCCCCTACTCTGCTTGACATCAACAACACTGTGCCGCAGGATATGTACGACGCAAACAAAGATGTGCTAAAAGGATATTCGCCAACAGATATATTTATGGGCTTCCACTGCGGTAATACGCCGATATGCCACTTAGATGGCGCGGAAATGAAATATCAACTTATAATGAAGCGTCTGCTTGAGCCGGATAATGAGCCTGACATCACACGCGGTACCCTTGAGGGTGTGTTGAAAAGTGGCGATGTAACTCTGTTTAGACTGCAATCAACGGCAGATTGTGAGCTGCGGTCATATATCGCGCAGGGCGAGACCATTAAAATGGATCCAAAGTCCTTCGGCGGTATCGGTGTAATTGCCATAAACGAAATGGCGCGCTTCTATCGTCATGTGCTTATTGCCAAACGTTATCCGCATCATGCGGCACTTGGTTATGGGCATGCGGGCAAGGCAATTTTTAGCGCGCTGCAGATGTTGGGTGTAGAGGATATCGCCTACAACAGACCAGCAAACCTGCTGTACTGCGGAGAAAACCCATATGCTTAGTGAGTTAAAAAGGGCGGTTTATGCCGCCAACATGCAACTTCCCGCACTTGGGCTTGTTACCCTTACTTGGGGTAATGTAAGTGGCATAGACAGAGAACGCGGCCTTATGGTAATAAAGCCCAGTGGCGTTTCCTATGGCGAACTATCCCCCGATAATATGGTTGTGGTGGATATGCAGGGTAAGATAGTGGAAGGCGGCAAGCCATCGTCAGATACCGCCACGCATTTACGATTATACGAAGCATTTGCCGAAATAAGCGGCGTAGTGCATACTCATTCGGCTTGGGCGACTGTTTTCGCCCAAGCCGGGATGGGGATACCTGCGTTTGGTACAACTCACGCGGACTATTTTTACGGAAAAATCCCCTGCACTCGCGCGCTTACAGAGCGGGAGATTGCAGGGGAGTATGAGTTTGAGACGGGTAATGTTATTGCGGAGACTTTTGCAGAATATGAGCCTCTTGCCATGCCCGGTGTGGTTGTGAAAAATCACGGGCCGTTTTCTTGGGGGAAGTCGCCATCACATGCTGTGGAGAATGCGTTAGTATTGGAAGAAGTTGCGAAAATGGCGTATCATACCATGCGGCTTGCGCCCAAGACGACGGAAATTCCACAAGAGTTGTTGGATAAGCATTATTTTCGCAAACATGGGGCTAATGCTTATTATGGGCAGTAGTATAAATTAAGAATCTGTGTTCAGTTGGTTACTGTGGATAACCAACTGAATTTTTTATTTTCCTCGCCTGACATTGAAAACATTGTAGAAACGTGGTATATTATAAGTGACAGCTAGTGCTTTTAGCTGTGGGCTCGCATTATGTATTCAGATGTGCTTTTCAATGCACTGAGGAGGTTACAACTATGAGATCTTTAGCTAATCGAAATGACGTAATTACAGTAGAAAATTCTACTTCTTCCCCTATCACATTACAGACAAGGATATTCGACATGCTATCAGAGGCATTTCTTCGGAAAGCAACCTATTTTATTCGCAGCCATCTAGCCGAAACAGATGCAATAGTTTTCCGTGAAGGCCTCAATGCAATAAAATGCATGTGCGATGAAACCAAAAATCTAAACTTAAGTCTCTGGAGTCGAAAAAATGAGCTAATCAAAGAAGAACTCTTGCTTAGTGCGAAAGAGGTCTATACAATCGTGATGAAGGTACGTAGACAAAGATTACCTTTTTCAGATGCTGAGTTGAGATCATTTCTTGAAGTAAAGAATGAAATCGAAGATGTACTCGGCGTAATAAAAGGAATTTCATCTAAGCAAACAACAATTCATTTACTTGAACCCCCTAGAACGTAATAATTCTTAAGGCGCAGGAGGTGCCTCTTGAATGATTTTTGGATCAATTTTGTTAGCCTCATACAAACAATAATTACAATTGTACTGGCTTGCATCATCATTTTTTTGTTTGCATGGGTTTATGTTGCTTTTAAACGATATTATGCAAGGGCAAAGATACGAAGAACGAGTAGCATATTCTCTACGGTAAAAGATCACGTTCTTTCGACTAGCGGACAAATTAACAAATTGCAACGTATCATTTTAAATCAATTCGGAATTATACTCGGTTGGGAAGTCCTTGGAGTAATTGGCTTTTTTGTTGTTTGCTCAGCAATAGGCTTAGCAGCTGGATATTTTGGGGGCGATTTTATTGATGAAAATGTAAACGAAACTTTCCAATTTGTGCTTTCGATAATTTCCGTTTTTTTGCTTGGGCTTGTATTGTTTGCATTGTTTATACATGGAATAATTGAATTAGTTAGATACGCCAGATTCATAAAGTTCATAATTCTATTTTTAATGTTCGCTACATATTCTTTGCTTGTTATAAGTTTAATATTTTTCTAACTATAGGCGATAGCATTGGGGATATTTAATTAAAACTCCCCTTTGGAAGCGTACCTGACGGATATGCTCCCAAAGGGTTTTTGTTATGAAAGCCGGAAATGACCGCCTAGCACTAGAAATTTTCGCAAACATCTAAAAAAAGTATAGCTCCGATGGGAGAAAATAAGGTATATGAGGTTATTACTCCATAACCTCTACCCTTTGCGGCAAACCGCTGGCGATTGCTTTGTTTGCGCATATGCCCGTCATAATGGACAGTACGCCATCTCGCACACCCGCGGCGCGCTTAAATTTATCTTCTGACGGGTTACCGAATATATCTTCCAGCATAACGGCGTCGCCGCCGCCGTGGCTTCCCTTTGCCATTTCAACCTCAACTTCGTACGGCGGGGCAAATTGTGGGAATACCGTTATTGCCTTCTTTTTTTGCGCGCCTTCGTCGTTGCGGTCGCCGCCCGCGTTTACATAAGATTTTTCCACTACTTTGTATTCGATACGCCCTTTTGAGCCATTAAAGTTTACGGAGAAACCTTCCCAAGGCATATAGCTGTTTAAGGAATACGTAAGAATGGCATTGGTATCGTATTTTACCAATACTCCCATGGTATCCTCTATGCTTATATCGTCGGAGAAAACGCTTCTGTCGCGGATATAGCCGCTGTCTTCTTCCGCGTCTAGGTATAGACCTTTTAGCATTTCGCTATTTGCCATGTCTATTGCAAATGGGTCGTCTTTAATATGGCTGCCATGGGAACGGGTGGTAAACTCCGTCATGCCCCGCTTTTCGGCATTGTGCCGCCCGTAAAAGTTTAGATCGCCAAACGCAAATACGCTTTTGGGTACCGCGCCCAGCCAAAAATTGACCAAATCGAAATGGTGGGTGGATTTGTGTACCAGCAAACCGCCGCTGTTATGCTTGTTGCGGTGCCAGCGACGATAGTAGTCGGCCCCGTGAGATGTGTCAAGCAGCCACTCGAAATGCACACTAAATACATCGCCTATTACACCATCCATTATTAGCTCGCGGATTTTTGTGTTGGTGGGCGCGTAGCGGTAGTTGAAAGTTACGCGCAGGTCACGGCCTGTGCGCTTTATGCCGTCTACTATGTGACGAGCCTTGTCCTCATCTATGGTTAAGGGCTTTTCGGTTATTACGTCGCAACCTTTTTCCATTGCGCGTACTATGAAATCGTGGTGGGTACGGTCGGTGGATGTTACTATTATTGTGGCGGGTTTAGTTTCGTCTATCATTTTTTCGAAGTCTAAGTAGTTGTACATCGGGACTTCCTCGTGGCCTTGTTTTGCCAGCTGTTGGTTTGTGTAACGCATTCTTGTCACGCTTAGGTCACATAAGCCCACTATTTTGCAGGTGTTTTTATATGTTGTGGCTATTGCGTCGTAAAACATTGCGGCACGGGAACCTGTGCCCACTATTGCGTATGTTTTCATTTTTGTTTTTCCTTTCTATGCAGAAAATGATTAATCTTAACTTTGTCAAACTTCGTTGTTAAAAACTACAACGCGCCATCACTACGAAAATCCTCGGCACGCAGCATCGTTGCCAAAAATGTTAACGCAAGCCCCTGCCCCCAGCCTTGAATCCAGTCGCGGCTTATATTCCTATAGCCCTCCCGGTCTTTCATTATTGCCGTGCCGCCGGAGACGTTTTTAACCCTGCCATCCGGTGTTATATTTTGCAAAATGCCTTCGAGCGCGGCTTTTACATATTTGCGGTGAAGCGGATTACCTCGTGCTACCATAGCCGCGGCTATTCCGCAGGACGCGGATATTTCTTCGTAACTGCCGGGGTCGTCGAGTAAAGTGCGCCATAGGCCATTTTCTGTTTGTAGCAGCTTTATGGATGCAAGTTGCTCGTTTATCGCACCGGCCACATCCATAAATTTCGGGTACAGATATGCCTCTGGCAGGTACAGTCCCACTTGGCTCATTGTGTACGCCGCCCACGCGTTTGCCCGCGCCCAAAAGAACCCGCTCATATGGCCGCCATCTATGTGGTTATAGCCATGATACCACAGACCTTTTTCCGGACATTGCAGGTACTTTATATGCCAGTAGTACTGGTTTAGAGCATCGTTTATTAGGGATTCGTCCCGCATTTTAACACCCATCCGCAACATAAAGAACGCCGCCATAAACAGAGTATCTGCCCATGCTTGCTCTGGGAAGTCGTTTTTCGCGCTTACTGTATGCTGGATTACGCTGTCCGCAAAGCGGGGAGCCTCGTTGCTAAGGTAGGCTAGTTTGGATTTGGCTATTTCCCAATAAGCTTCGTCACCGGTTTCTTCATATAATGTAATCATGCTATGGCCCATTGCGCAGGTGTTTACTGTCCACACCTTGGGTAAACCCAAATCACGATATTCGTCTATGCGGTCTTTTAGCAGGGTTAAATATTGCTTATCGCTTGTGGCTTTGTAGGCTTCGCATATGCCAAAATACGCAACACCGCAAGGCCAGTCCCATGTCAAATCCATTCGCATAGTGCGGTTTACTACCGCGTCAATTATTTGTTTGTCTATCATTACTAAAACCTCCGTGAGATTTTTTTATTTGATATGCTGCTCTTTTGTGATAGATTGCCATCCATTACATAGTTAAAACAACCTTCTCCGCGTTGTCCGCAACTTTTTCCAAATCGTTGACCATGTCCATAAATATAACGCCGCTTTTTGCCTTGCACTCTTTAGCCTTCAGTCGTCTAAAATGATTTTTTGCAAACTTTGCCGACATTTTATCTACTTTGCTCTCCATCTTTTTTATTTTCTGCTTGGCCGAACCGTCTTGCTTTTCATAGACGGCCAGCGCATTGTCAAGCAGTTCCGTTGTGGCATGGCTTAACTCTCGCAGCTCTAATATTGCGTCATCACTAAACGGACGTTCTGTTTCGCACCGCGCAAGCGCGTATTCGGCTATGTTTTCCGCATGGTCGCCAATTTGCTCCAGCTCGAGTGCTACCACAAACATATTACCTATTCTTTTCGCATCTTTGGGCGAGACTGACATGTTTGTAATTTCCACAAGCTCGGCAGTAATACTTTGGTGTAAAAAATCCACAGTCTTTTCATTTTCCAACACCTTTTCGGCCTTGTCTGTATCCTTATCAAAAAATGCTTCCAGTGCTTGTTTGATATTTTCGTTTACTATTTTGCCCATGCGGTTAATTTCAAGCTGCGCGTTCATAACCGCAAGTGATGGCGAAACTTGTGTTGTTGTATCAAGATACAACAGCCGCTTTTCGTGCATCGAGTTAACTTCGTCCTCACGCACAGGGATTAATATTTTCATAAGCTTTGCAAGCAGCGGAACAAAACCGAAGAGAAGCATAAGTGTGGCAACGTTGTACAATGTATGGAACATTGCTACCTGCCGCGCGCTTTCTGTCCAAGTTGCTTGAAACCATACCAAAATGCCGGGTACAAGCAGTATCAACGTACCAAACACAATGCTGCCGATGATGTCATATGTTATATGAAACAACGCCGTGCGTCTGCTGTCGCGGCTTGCGGGTATGGATGCAATTACAGCGGTAACGCTTGTCCCGATATTGGCACCAAAAATGATAAACGCCGATGTAAGAAACGGAATAGGCACGCCTCCCAAGTGCATGGTAACAAGCAATGCCATAGTAGCAGAAGAGCTTTGCACAATAACCGTAAAAATAAAACCCGCAAACAATGCCAAAAGCGGATTGCTGATAGCAGCAATCAAATCCAAAAATGCAGGCATAGTGCGGAACACCCGTAGTGCGTCACCCATAACCGTAATACTAAAAAACAAAATACCAAACCCAAGCACAGCATATCCGATATTTTGGATGCTTTTTTTCTTGGAAAATAAGTACATGATAACGCCTATAAGCATAAATATTGGCGCGTACTGATCAATGCGGAAGGCGATAAGCTGCGCACTAAAGGTTGTACCTACGTTTATGCCCAAAAGAACACCTATTGCCTGAGTCAAATTCATTAAGCCCGCGTTTACAAAGCCTACGGTAATAACGGAAACAGCGGTAGAGCTGTTTATTACAATGGTTGCAATAACACCAACTATTACCGCAAGAAAGCGGTTTGATGTTGCCTTTTTCAAAATTACTTGCAGCTTGGTCGCCAGCAATTACTTCCAAGCCTGTAGACACCATTTTTATACCGAATAAAAGCAATCCCAAGCCACCCATGGCTAGGATTATATTGCCCATTATGTCCATGTTTTTCCTCCTAACAATCCATTACACTATACCTTCATCAACCAAACATGAAAGTTTAGCTGGTTAGCCACACTAACCAACTGGATTTTTTTTCAACTGGTGACTGAGAGTCACCAGTTGATTTTTTTCGTATTAAAGATTCTGAATTAGCAAGTTACAAGATTGCTCTTCCTACAGCATATATGCTATACGATGGATATTTCTATCATCCCGTATGCGGATATTGTAGCCTCGTATATCTTCCCCTGCCAGTTGCATGTGGCCTTCTGTGCTGTGCCTGCGTTGTTTATGAAAACAATCTTCTTTTGGAATATAGCGCATTCTACATATGGGTTATCCGAAACACCCTCGGCAACAACATTGCCAGCAGCCGCAAACATAAGCATCTTTGCCAACGCGTGCGCAGTCGTAGGTGCAAATTCAAAACCTGACAAATACACACCGCGCCCTTTACCAAAATCATTTACAACCGCGGTAGGCACATTATTTTCAGATGCCAAAACACGAGCATTGCCGTCTGTCAAAATTGTAGTCTTATTTTGTTTGTATATCGTAGTATCTATTCCATTTTCGGGCTCTGTTGTAAAACGCCATCGCCCGTGGCAAGTTCTTTCGCCGTTGTCGATATCCACGCCCATTACATGCGCCATTCGCATATAGCGGGCAAAGCCATCAACCGCGCTGGGCTCGCCAATACCCACAAAAATACCGCCGCCGTGTACCCAGCCTGTGAGAGTTTGCACAAGTGTATCATCACGCCAATACTCGCCGCCGCTCCACGCGCTTCCGGCTTCCCCGGCGTTTATGATTACATCGATATCCTTGGGAACGCCGTTTGCGATATCTTCAAATGAAAGAAACTCAACTTCAAACGGCAGCCCCGACAATGCTTCCAGCACATGAATAAGGACATGCCCATCCGTTTCGTGAAAATGCCCCGACAGCGTCCATGTGCGCAACACACCCCATGCGTGAAGAATTCCTATTTTCGGCTTTAGCGTTACGGGGGCACCGTGAGTGTCGTGCAATGCGGAAATTGTGTCAAATTCCGCCAAGATTGTATCCATCGCATCCGCAAAGTCCGGATAATCCCGCACCAGATGCAAGTACCCGCCAAGCCCCGCGCGTTCGATTTTCTCACGCAAAAGCGCGCGGCGCACGCTTATCCAATACGCAACAGCATCCGCGCCGGGCTTTCCGCCTGGAGAAAATGTGGGCGCGCCGCCAAGCCCCACCGGAAACAAATACGGATGAAAGCGAATTTCGCGCACAGGCACATTCACCCCAGCGCAAAGCCGTGCCTCGTAGCCCGAGAACACGCATTTTATAAGCCCGTCAAATGCCATTTCGCCAAACTTGCCGTTGTATGGCTCCATACCTACCCAGCTGTCGTCGTAAAAGACATAGGCCTTTTTGCCCGCGGCATGTATTATATCCACCAACTCGCGGGTGGCACGGCGCACATACGCGCCGATAAATTCCATCCAATCCCGCTTTTTTTGGCTTGGGTTCCGGTGGGTTGCGTTGTATTTTCCTTGCCGTACAAAGTCTTCCGCGGTTAGCCTGTAGCCGTATTCCTTGTAGAAATCTTCCAACGCTTCCACACTTACGGTAAAGTCGTAGCTCGCCCAGTCTACAAATAAATTCCGGTTACGCGGCGACGAACCCCATATCCACGCAAAATTGTAAAACAGCGACGTAAAACGCACCACGTCTGAATGGGGGTTGTCCTCGCACCACTGCGCAAACCAATTTTTCAAGTAATCCATAGCACCTGGGGCGTAGGGGTTAAGCTGCATTAGCTTTTCCTTGTCCCAGTTGTTGGTGGTATGGTTGTACATGGAGATTTCTTCCCAGTCGCGCCACGCGAGAAAGCTTACCGTGTATTGGCGAAAAGGGACGGCGTTTTTTATAGTTACAACGCCGTTTTCGTAGCTCCAGTTTTCTATCTGGGTATCGCTTGTACGGTCGTATACCTGCCAATACTCAAGCGCGCCCACGGCGTCGTTTATGCTAAATTGGCTTTCGAAAAAACTTACCATCAGCGGGATTTGTAAATCTCCCCCTGTAGCGGTTGCCTCGGGGGTGGATAAAAATGTCTGCTGACGGGCGTGCATGTTCTCCCGTATCCACGGGTTATGCTCGCGTATGGGGCATATGGTAGAGTAAATTTTATACCCCGCGTCAATTATTTCCCGGGAAAGCGCGGTACCGTCGCTATCGCGGATAACATCCGCGCCCCAGCGGTTTGCCAACTCAAGCGTGAGGGCTTCGTAGCCCGCCTCGCCCGGTAGGGTAAATTTTCGTTTCATTTATAACAACTCCTTTTTAGAACCACGGCAATCTTTTGTAGGGGCAGACCTTGTGTCTGCCCGCCGGATACGCGCAAATTTCGGGCAGACACAAAGTCTGCATAAGCGCAGTGAGCGAAGCGACACGGGAAACGTTCACTTCGTTCACTGTGTCTAATGCGAACGTTTCCCGCGCTGCCCCTACGGGATGTGCAGTCATAAGCACGGAAATTAGAATGCCGTGTTTTAGAGCCTGTTTGCTACCTAAACCATGAAAAATTAACACTCGCTCGTGGAATTACTGTGGCGTTTTCGTCCAAAGAATAAAGTATAAAGCGAAATGGAGCGGACATGCTTCCACGAATATAGAAACCCTTTTGCACAACTCTATCGCTTAGATTTTGTTGGAAATCGGAACGAACATACATATCATAGACTCCAAACGACAAATGCTCAGTGGCATTCCTGTCAAACCATCCCCAAGACGGGTCGGCAAAATGCCATCTTCCATCCGCAAAAAACTCTACCCAACCATGGGCACCGGCAGGGTGTTCCCAATCGCCTGTGCTGCTAAACGCAAGCCTATCCAATCTTAACACCAGCCCGGAAATATTTCGCGCAGGTATGCCCTCTGCCCTAAGCAGAGCAGTCATAAGATTGGCAAAATCTCCGCAAACGCCTATGGGATATTCCAACAACTCGGATGCGGATAGCCGATAGCCAAATCTTGAACCAGCCACCGGCCAGTTTATAAACCTATAAACATAGTCTGATATATTTCGAGCCGTTTCAAAATCGCATTCCCCGCGAAGTTTGCGCCCAAGAGCGATAATAGCCTCGTTGTCGGAATCTATAAACTGCTGTGGCTGTGTGTATTCGGCAAGAACCACTCTATCCCAGGGCTCGACATTTCTAAGCAACCTTGCGGTGTAGGATATAGTTACAACCGCCTCACAACCATCCGATGGCACTCTAATTGTCAAATTACGCCAGCCATTGAAGTATTCCAATACATATTCATCCGCACCATCAACAAGCAAGTTAGAAATCTCTTGATAGCCTCCACTTATAGGCAAAGCCACGCTTAAATAAGTTTCCGAGCCGCTTGCTGATGTAATCGAAAATGTTTCGGTTATTGTAAATGTTCTTTGTGGGTTGAAGAACAAAGCAAAAAATATTGCCGCAACACAAATAACAATTGCAGCACACACTACTATTGCAGCAGCTAGTTGCACTTTAGTAACTTTCACTACCCCTTCAACCCCGAGGTAGAAATCCCATCCACCAAGTACCGCTGCAAAAATATAAAAATAAACACAGCAGGCAACAGCGAAAGAGTACTCATGGCAAACATAGCACCCCAGTCAACTTCCGCGGCAGGGTCTGCAAAAAAGCGCAGCGCAAGCGTAACGGTAAAATTATCCCGCCGCCCCTGCATATACAATAGTGGCCCAAGAAAATCGTCCCAACGCCAAATAAACGAGAACAAGCTGGTAGTTATAAGCGCGGGTACCGAAAGCGGCAATATAATCTTGGCAAAAATTCCATAAAACGAGCAGCCGTCAATTTTAGCGGCTTCGTCCAGCTCCCGTGGGATACCATTCATAAAATTAGTTATCAAAAAGATAAAAAACGCCGACGCACCAAAGAAAGCCGGCACAATAAGCGGCCGCCAAGTACCAACCCAATCCAAGTTATGGAACCACAGGAACTGAGGAATCATGAGCACTTGCGCCGGCAGCAACAGCGTACCAATCATAATGGCAAACAACAATTTACGTCCGGGGTACCGCCCACGAGAAAAACTATATGCCACAAGCGACGACGACAAAACCGCTCCTACAGTACTAACCGAAGCGTAGAAAAACGAGTTCCTAAAAAACGTAGTGAAAGTAGTCCTGCCACCAATACCCGCCCAGCCCGTACGATAGTTGGAAAAATCCCAAGTCTCGGGAATCAAGCTGCTGGCCGTATGAAAAACAGTATGGCTTTCCTTAAACGAACTCATCAACATCCAAACAAGAGGGTAAATCATAACAAAGCCAAATGCCAAAATAAAAATATGCTTAGCAACAGCCATAATTTTTCGCTGTGTCTTTAAAGTCATCACGAAAACCCTCCTTCATAAACCCAAAACCGTTTTGTGAGGAATAAAACAGCCGTAAACGTACCCAGCATCACCAGCATAAGCCACGCGAGTGCCGCGGCATATCCGGCATTGCCCCACGCAAAAGCATGTTCGTACATATAAAACGCAAAGAAGTTTGTAGAATCCACAGGCTGTCCCTGTGTAATAAGAAACGCTTGCGTAAACGCCAAAAACCCATTTATCAACTGCATTACAAGGTTGAAGAAAATAGTAGGCGTAAGAAGCGGCAGCGTAATACGCACAAAAATGCGTATCTTACTGGCCCCGTCTATCCGCGCAGCCTCGTAATAAGTCTCGGGAATTTGCTTTAGCGAAGCGAGAAATATCAACATCGAACTACCAAACTGCCAAACCGCCAACAATATCAGCGTCCAAATGGCAGTACGCGGGTCACCAAGCCAAGCAAAATCGCTAGGCAGCCCAACCCGTTCCAAAAGGCTGTTAATCGTACCCGTAACAAAAAACATCCGCCGCCAAAGAATGGCCACCGCCACCGAGCTACCGAGTATCGAAGGCAAATAATACATAGCTCGGTAAATCCCGGTCATTCTTGTGGTTTTAAGCAGCAAAACAGCCACCGCCAGCGCAAAAATAAGCCTTAGCGGCACAGACGCAAAAGCAAAATAAAACGTCGCCCGTAGCGACCTAAACAACCTGTCATCGCCCAGCATACGTCTATAATTGTCCAGCCCTACCCAGCTTGGGTCACGCAAAATATTAAAATCCGTAAACGAGTAGTAAAGCGACATGGCCATAGGCACAACCAAAAACGCAATAAATCCAATCAAAAACGGCAATACAAAAATAACCGCCGCCACATTATCTTTGAAGAAAAACTTATGTATAGCCCTCATAAAATACTCCCACGCTATAAAGAAAGCTGTATTTAGTAGATGCCTAAGCATGGGGCTCGGGGGCCTTTTAAGCCCCTAAGCCCCACATCTTAATCATCTAAAAACACAGCCATAAATAGCTTATCTTAAGATATTGTTACCAAAATCAAAGAAGTTTTGTGCAGCATCTTCCGGTGAAAGCTGACCCAATGCTACAAGCTCTGTCAAGTGCTCTAGTTCTGCGATAATTTCGCCAGAGCCTTCTGGGCGCGGCGGGTTTACCGGAGTGGAGTTACCGTCTGCCATCCAGCTTACAAATTCGGATTGCATTTGGTTAAGTGGTGGTAGAGATGGGTACATTGCGGCTGCAATTTGTGTTTGAGGAATTACGCCGCGCTCTGCCATCATAATTTCGTGCGCTTCTAAGGTATTCATCCAGAAGTTAACTAGTGCTGCTGCGTGGTCTGGATAGTTGCTTTGCGCGGAAATAGATAGGAACATGGACGCGCGTCCGAAGTTGGATGTGGTTGGGTTTGTGGACGGATATGTTGTCATATTAAGTACAGTGCCTTCTGGAGCAGAGCCTTGCAAGCCCACTATCATATTAGACCATACAGGGGAGTTCCATGCGCGTAGGTTTGCGTGTGCTACTATATCTTCAGGATATACAAGTGGGTCTTGACCCATACCGTCACGGCCAGCCATATCTTCTGCACGCATGTGCCAGCCTTCCTCAATGCCCAAACGAACTGTTTCGAAGAATTCTACATAGTTGGCAGGAGAACCGCCCATGCCGCCCGGGTTAACCATTACAACGCCCTGGGCGCGCAAGTGGATTTCCATTTGGTTTGCAGGGTCGTTAAATGCCCAGTTTGTACGCACACCGCTGCGCTCATAAATTTCGCGGCTCAGGTCGATAAATTGGTCAAGAGTCATGTTGCGTGGTGCTTCAAGTCCAAGTTCTTCCAATAGGGTTGCGTTATACACCATTGCGGCAACGTTCATACCAATTGGGATTGCTACAAGTTGGTCGCCTACGCGGCCTGCTTCAATTACGTTTGTTGGTACATGGGTGATGTCTATGCGACCGTCTGCATAGAACGGAGTAAGGTCAAGCAGTAGATTGCTTTCGGTAAATTCCAACAGACGGCTAATGTCCATTTGAAACGCGTCAGGAAGGCTGCGGGAAGCCGCCATTGTTAGAAGCATTGGCCAGTAGTCGCCAAAACCTGCTTGAGTTTCTTCTACAAACATTTGTGGGAATTCGTCCATAAACAACTCGAGAACCGCCGTTGTTTGTTCGTTACGGGTTGGGTTGCCCCACCAGCCGAATACAAGGTCTGCGTCAGCAAAGTCCGGTGTTTCCGGCGGAGTTGCGGGAGGCTCTGGTGTTACAGGAGGTGTTGCAGGTGTTTCCTGTGCTGCCGGTGCTGCGGCAGGTGTTGGCGCTGGTGCGGGGTCGCTGCCACCGCCGCATGCCGCAAATACAGCAGCCATTACTGTTAAAAGTGCCAACAACATGGTGATACGAACTGCTTTTTTCATGATAAGTACCCTCCTAAAGGTTTTATGTTATGGTCGCATGGTAACGTATGTGTGCTACATTGTCAATAGTTTTTGTCATAAAGTTGTAACATTGTACTATTGCGGCTTTATCTAAAATGCAATTGCAAACTAGCACCGAACCGCCCAATTTCAAAAAGTACTTCAGTTTAACGATATATGGCAAGCACGTATTATTAAACTGAAGTATTATACACAAGCCACAGGTTCTAAACTATCTTTGCACTCTTGCGCCCGCGCCCTTCATAAGGCCTTCCACTTCCTTTTGCAAAGCGGTGGTGGTGTCCCCGGCCGTAGTCATAGCAAGCGCGCCATGGCATACGCCGTAATTTACTGCGGTTTGATAGTCTTTGCCCGTCATCAGACCATAGATAAGACCTGACGCAAAGCTATCGCCGCCGCCAACGCGATCTAGGATTTCGAGTTCCTTTAATTCCATACCGTGGTAAACTTGCCCTTCTGCCCAGCATAGTGCAGACCAGTCGTTTATAGTGGCTGTTTTTACTTCACGCAAAGTAGTACCAATAACCTTAAAGTTCGGATACGCGGAAGACGCGGCGTTTATCATGTTTTTGTAACCGTCGATGTTAAGCTCCGCAAGTGTTTCGCTGTTGCCTTCAATTTCAAGGCCAAGGCAAGCGGTAAAGTCTTCTTCGTTGCCTATCATAACGTCGATGTATTTTGCTATCTCTTTGTTAACTTCTTGAGCTTTTGCCTTGCCACCAATGTCCTTCCATAGAGACGGACGATAGTTAAGGTCGTAACTTACAATTGTGCCATATTTTTTGGCGGCTTTGGCGGCTTCTAGCGCAACTTCCGCAGATGTCTCCGACAACGCCGCAAAAATACCGCCAGTATGGAACCAACGTGCTCCGCACTCACCAAAAATGTAATCCCAGTCGATATCGCCGGGCTTTAGGTTGGCGGCAGCCGTGTTGGCACGGTCGCTAACACCTATTGCGCCACGTACGCCAAAACCGCGCTCGGTAAAATTTAACCCGTTGCGGGCATTACGGCCAATTCCGTCATATGGCACCCATTTGATAAAACGAGTATCCACGCCGCCTTGCAAAATAAAATCTTCAATCAGATATCCGATTTCGTTGTCAGCAAAAGCTGTTACCACGGCTGTTCTAAGTTTAAAGCAGCGGCGCAGGCCACGTGCCACGTTGTACTCGCCTCCGCCTTCCCATGCGGTAAACTTGCGGGTAGTACGAATACGGCCTTCGCCGGGGTCAAGACGAAGCATTACCTCGCCCAGTGAGATTTGATCGAACATGCATTGGTCTTTCGGCTTTACTTGTAACATTTGAAACACTCCTTAAATTTAATTATCTGACGCACAGCGGCAGTTGTTAGCTATATATTTTATCGGGCCGGTTCATCGGATATTTTACCTGACCGGCAGCCAGGGTAGTCATCTTTATGTTATACAATTCGTAGAATTTCTTAGTATTAACTTCGATTTCAACTCCATATATCTAGGGCCGTTGTCCGCTTCGCCTCTTATGCGCTGCATTAACATTTTGGCACTCTCCACACCAACTTCATAAAACGGCTGCTCTACTACAGATATACCGCCGCCTATTAGCTTTGTCCAGTGCAAATTATCATATCCACATACGCCTATGTCTTCGGGTATTTGCAGCCCAAGTTCATTTGCCGCGCCAAGCACATACAGCAGCGCCATTGGCGTTGTGGCAAAAACCGCCACTTTTTGCCCTTTGTGCTTGCCTACAAAATCGGCCAGCGCAGTCTTGTACTCCTCTTCGCAGTCTTTGGAAAAGACATATGTCAGCTCCTCTGGAGTTTGAATATATGTCGCGGATTGGTTCAAAAACGCGCTGTACCTTGCCAAACGTACGTTACTTCTAAGCAAATCGGATGAAAACAACGCCACAGCCTCAAACCCCATATTATACAGAGAGTTTATAACGTCCTTGGTCATTTCGTAGTTGTCGGTTGTTACCATGTCAAAAATCGGCTTGTTGGCTGTGCGGTCTGCAAGTACGATTTTAACACCTCGCTCGCTTAGCGTTTCCAGTGCACTAAGTTCGTTGTAGTTGACAACATTTATTACAAGACCTTCCACCTGCCTGTCCACCATAGAATGGATGTATTCCTTTTCCTTGGAAATATCCTCGTCGCTGCTTGCTATTATCACTTGATAGCCTTCCATAGTGCATTGGTCAATTACACCTTTGATCAAACGCACGGTAACAGGGTTTGTTATGTCGGATACAATCACGCCTATAAGATTGGTTTTTTGGGATTTCAAGTTGCGGGCAATCAAGCTCGGGCGAAAGTCCAGCTCTTCTATCACTTTTTTAATTTTGGTTTTTGTTTTTTCAGACATGTGCTCGTACTTTTGGTTCAAGTAACGTGAAACCGTGGTTTTCGACACCCCCGCCATTTGAGAAACCACGTCTATTGTTATGTGTTCGGGCTTCATTTGTATATTCCGTTCGTAAAGTTTGTCATTGCTTGAATATCTTTTTTGTAGCTGTCAAGTTTTGCGTCTTCCCGTAGGATATGAATTTCGGGTTTATTGCAGCGTAGCCAATCAAAAATCAAAGAATAATTGACTACCCCCTCGCCTATGTTCCTCCATACTTTTTGATCGTTTTCTATCACGATGTCCTTGATATGAACCGCTACGATATCTTCGCCAACAAGGGTAAACATGTTGCGAAATATTTCATCTTGAGATTGGATATTGCCCGGCAATAGCAAATTTACCGGGTCGAAGATTATTTTAAGCTTGTCAGAATTGACTTCATCCAGCAACCGCCGTGTTAGTTCGGGAGTGTTTAATGTGTGTTCCGCAACAGGCTCGATACCGACAAGTACATTTTCTTTTTCGGCTTGTTCTACCATACGCAAAACACTGTCTTTTAGCAGGGCAAAAGTTTTTTCGCGTTCTGTGGTAGGAGTGGCGATATCCATCCCCGTTGTTTCGGTACCTACTATTTTAATGCCAAGTTTTTTTGCATTGGTTAGGTTTGTTTTAAAAATTTCGACATTTTGCAGGCGCTCTGCTTTGTCGGGAAGGGATGGCTCGATATAGCAGCCAAGAACTGTTATTTCTATACCGGTTCTGTTAAATGTCTCGTGAATAGTCTCCAAATGGTTATCTGTTATGTCCGCAAAACTGTTGATGTCTTCTATTGCTTTCGCAGGAGCAAGTTGAACGCAGCTAAAACCCGCTTCCTTTATATTGGTAGCAAGTGATATTACAGATTGCCGCCCAAAATCGTGGGCACGTACACCTATTTTCATTTTTTATCAGCCTCTCTAATCGATCTGTTCAAAACTCATTCATGCGTGTCTTGGATGTCTAATAATTTCACAATACGCAAACAAAAATGGTGCGACACCTTTCGCGTCGTTGTCTACCCTAGGTTCGGATATGTAATACTCGTACGTGCCATCACGGGGCTGATAATCGCCTTTGCCCGGCATTCCGCCAAGGCCTGCCACTAGACAGATATCCTTTAAGGCAAATTCGTCATTGGTTAACACGAGTTTATGTTTTACCACTCCGTCAAAAATTTCCTTACCATGGTCGAAGTAATTTTCCGGCAAATACCCAAGTCGCGCACCCTTCATAAGAGAGTATGCAATCGCGCAAGAGCCGCTGGTTTCGAGATAGTTCCCTTCGCCATTTGGCCTGTTTGTTACTTGGTAAAATAATTTTGTTAGCGGGTCGGCCACTTTAAGCAATGCGTTTGCAGTTTCTGTTAAATGCATCGTCAAAACTTTAATCTCGGTTGAATCCTGCAGCTTCTCCGCAGTATCCACCAATGACATCATATACCAGCCAATGGAGCGTGTCCAGAAGTTTTTACTTAACCCTGTTTCGGTATTAGCCCAAAACATTTGCCGTGCCTCGTCGTACCCATGGTAAAACAGCCCTGTTTGTGCATCTCGCATTATGTCATACACATTTGTAAACTGCCTTATGATATCGGGTAGATTTTTTTTGCCGCCAAACAACAACTCGTAATCCATGTAAAACGGCTGCACCATATACAAACCATCCAACCAAACTTGGTTCTGGTAAATTTCCTTGTGCCAAAAATTGCCTGCGTTTATGCGCGGGTGAGTAAGGAGCTGAGAATGCAGCAAAGCAATTGCCTTTTTATACTTCTCCTCTTTGGTAGCCTTGTACAAGTCGAACAAAACCTTGCCCATGTTTATGTTATCGCAGTTGTACTCTTCTACATTATAACCTAAAATCCCACCGCTTTCATCCACATAGTAATCGATAAAATTTTTGGCAAAATCGAAATATTTCTTATCCCCCGTAGCATAGTACAAATCCAGGACGGCCTTTATCATACAGCCATCAATGTAATTCCACTTAGGCTTTTTGCCTTCTAAAACCGCCTCAACATTCCATGCCGGAGCAGCCGGAGTAGAACGTTCTAGCAGGCTGTCAACAAAATTAATAATTTTTTCCATTATGCACCTCAATCAAAATATTTTAATAGACTTCAACTTCCGTTTCACAGGCTATATCGTGATAACCGGTATTGCCCCACATCAAAGGCAAACACATAAGATATACCGTAAAAATTTTCGCAAATAATTCGCGCTGGAGAATTATTGTGGGAGTCAAAGGCCGCGCATCATTCGTACTCACAATGCGCAAACGAAAAAACGCCTTGCCCACGGTCTGGCTATTTAAATAAAAAGGCCATTGCACCGCCAGCGTAAACCCAGCTACACCAAACAGTGCAAAAATCACCCATGCAACACCCATTTCTTCCCCATCCGGTATAGGCACAAAAAAAGGAAGCACAAATATAAAAACCGCAACAATGACAGCCACAAAGATAAACACATCCACAAAATTGGCTAACACACGACGGAACAGCATATCCGCACTTCCCTTTCAAAAACGGCACTCGACTCGTGTAACACTGTCTTGACGGTATATTTTCGCCAATACAGCATCATCCAAATCGAATACCGCTTCTCGTAATTAATGTCTGAAATTTTTCTTTTTTGGGTTTGTGCCGATAAACAACAGAGCACAAGTGGCCGCTTGCAAAACGATAAATATTACCCCGGCCATAATGCCGTACGAAAGGTAAATAGCACGGTGCAACGCGACATATAGGCCCGTGAGGGTAAACCCGGCAGCTGTTAAGTTTGTAGCCCAGTCGCGATAATGACTAAGCCAGCGCACGCCCCGTGGCATGTACGCCAGCCCACCATGCAGCCTATGCCCCTCAAATGCCGCAAAATTTACATGGTTGGTATGCACCAAGGCATTATTCATTACAAACACCACCAACACAGCCACAAGCGCTATTACAAAAAACATCAAAAAGATGGCAGTTTTGGGCGGCTCGGCCACGTTGGTTTGCACGTTGCGCGCAATTAGAAACAGGATAAATCCAACTACCGCAGATATGAAGTAGTCCTCCCCGCGGCTGGATATCATGCCGCCAATAAGGAAAAACGTTGTAACCGACAGTGCCACACAACTAAGTAGAAGCACCGGCCAGAATATAGGTTTTACAAGTCTCTGATCCATACAATTACTCCTTCCCGCCGGTATTTGTCACGCCTTCTACGAAGTAGCGGCTGCACATGAAGAATATCGCAATGGTAGGCAGCATACCCATTAACGCCGCCGCAAAGCTACTGCCAAACTGCGGCACTTCTTCATATGCCTCTATAAGATTGGCTAAGCCCTGGGCCAACACATTATTTTCCGGCGAACGCAGGAAAATAAGCGGCCCTTGGAAGTCGTTCATACCCCACATAAATGTGAGCAAGCCTACAGTAATGATAATTGGCCTAAGCACGGGCACCAGAATAAAGGCGAGTGTGCGCAAAGGCCCACAGCCGTCAATAACGCTTGCTTCATCAAGTTCTCGCGGGATTGTGCGCATAAATTGGATTATCATAAACACAAAGAACGAATTTACACCGAAAAAGTCGTGCAAATACAGTGACGCAAAAGTATTAACCAAACCCAGTCTGCTATATAGCAAAAATACGGGGATACGGAACGCAAGCTCCGGCATAAGAAGCGTGATAAGCACAATCGTAAAAAAGATTTTTTTACCTCGGAACGAGAAACGCCCGATTGCAAAAGCCACCAACGTACAAGAAATAACAGTACCTACCACACGCGGTATCAGGAAGCGTAAGGTGTTCATGTAGTAGAACATCATGTTGCGGGTACTGGACAACTGCCATGCGGTACTAAAATGGTCAAAACGCCAGCGGCCTTCCGGCGGCAGGATTGCCAAACCTCCAAAGATGTCTTGATTATACTTAAAAGATGAACCAACCATCCACAACAGCGGGTAGATAAGCACCAGCCCCACCGCAATTAATATCACATAACGCGCTATGGCGTTTATATTTGTCTTAGTCATTTTTGCCTCCATGGGTCGAGCGCGAATGCTCGCATTCGCATTTGACCCTCAAATATAAGTGTGAAGTGGTTTTCTTCACACTTTATGGCCTCCAGTTATACACTTTAGTGTATTTTTATGCACTTCAAATGCATTAATCGTTATAGTGCACCCAGTACTTGGATGAGAAAAATATAACCAACGTGAGAAGACCGATGGCGGCCAACAGCATTAGTGTAATGGCAGAGGCCAGGCCAAATTGCATGCGCAAAAACGCAAAGTCGTAAATCATAATATTCAAAAACTCCGTTGCGCGGCTAGGGCCGCGGTTTGTAATCAAAAAACCTTCGTTAAAAGCTTGGAAATGGCGTATAAGCACATTTATTGTGTTAAAAAGAAGAACAGGCGAGATTATCGGAATAGTGATAGAGAAAAGTTGCCGCCATCTTCGCGCGCCGTCAATACTGGCCGCCTCGTATAGCGTAGGCGAGACATTTTGCAATGCGGCAAGGAAGATAAGCATAACAGAGCCAAACTGCCACGCCGATAGAAATACAAGAGAAAGCGGCGCGAAAGTAGAATGGGTAAGCCACGAGAACGGCTCCACACCAAAAATACCTAGCACAGCGTTAACAGGGCCGTGGCTGGAAAACAGTTCCCGCCAGATAATAGATACGGCCACATTCCCACCAAGGATGGAGGGAATGTAATAGGCCGTTCTAAAAAGGTTTACACCTTTAAGTTTAAAGTTCAAGATAAACGCCACAAAGAATGCCACAACAAGAACTGCCGGCGTTCCAAGTATTACATAAAACAGGGTCGCCTGGACCGATTGCATAAAATGAGTATTGGTAGGTCCCGTGCTTAAAAGCAGAGTATAAAAGTTGCCAAGCCCTACCCATTCTGTAGTAATGCCCTCTCCTCCAAGCAAACGTACATCATGGAGGCTGTACCAGACCGACACAAGAATTGGGTATAATCGAAAAAGCCCTATCCCGATAAACCACGGGAGCAGGAGAATATAAGGTGTTAGCTTGGAACGGTTAAACTTGAAACGACGCTTTTTGGCCATGGTGGCGCACCCCTTTGCTTAATTATACTATTTCAATTTCAACATCTCTAACCGCCCTATACAACAATAGTACAAAATTGCGGCATTATGTAAGGGCGGTTAGAGATCGTTTATAAAAATAGTATTAGCTATCTAATCCGTATTGTTGATATTCTACCCATTGACGAGCAGCTTCACGTGCATCAATGCTACCGTTACGGAAGTTTTCGATGGCGTGTAGACGATGCGGGCGCAAGCGTCCGTCTTCGAAAAATGCACACATGCTTCCTACATTCGCTTCTGCTAGGTTTGAGCCTTCAAGATGAAGTCCCCATGCGCCGCCTTGCGCTTCAAACAAACGGTTAGCTGTGTTGCTTAGAGGCATACCAAACGCGTCGAACAGGATTGTAAGAGCTTCTTCGTCGGTGTACAGCCAGTTAAGCAGATATACGGATAGCTCCGGATAGTTTGTGCTGCGGCCAACCGCGTGTACAAGTGATGGGCGTTGGATAGACATACGGCTACCACCTGGTGCTACAGCTGGAAGCAGTGCCACACCAAGGTTTTCCATAACGCGTGCTGACTGGTCGTTATCCATAAACGCGCCGCCGGCAAGGTGAATGTTGCTTACCCATTCAAATACGCTACCGCCGCGGCCTTCCATCCATACAGGGTTAAACGCGTCTGCTACACCTTCTTGCTGCTCAGGTGTAGGCAAAAGACCTGCTTCTTTCATGCGGCCAAGGATATCGAACACATATTCTACTTGGTCGATGGTGGGAATTATCTGACCGTTTGCTTGTAGGCCAATTCCAAAGTGGTTGTAAAGCATGGTCATAATTATAATATCCATAGACAAGTCGTTGCCCGGTGTACCAAGAGGCCAGAAAGCATATTGGTTGTCTGGGGTATCAAGTGCGGTGTTGCTTGCTGTAACTGCTTCGCCAAGAGCTATCCACTCGTCAAATGTTGCGGGGAATTCGCTAAGGCCGTGTGCTTCCAGCATTCTGGTGTCATATACCATAACGCGACCCATTACGCCATGCACAACGCCGGCCAGTTGACCGTCTGCGGTTACACCGCGGTTAAGAAGGTCGTCAGACCATTCGCTAAGGTCAATGAGATGTTGCCAATCACGTAAATTCATGAAAGGGTTGTTACCATCGTCAAGCATGTGTACCCAAGCATAGTTTGACTGGAATACATCTGGCTCGGAACCGTCTGCCAACATAACAATAAGTGCTTCCAAGTAGCCGGCGAACGCGCCATACTCGGGCACTACCGTGATATGCGGGTATCTATCCATAAATAGATTAAGTGCCGCATTTACTGCGTCGTGACGGGCATCGCCACCCCACCATGCCATACGGATGGTAGCCGGACCCATGCTATTAGGTGTCCAAGGGCCTTCTTCTACTTCAGTTATGTCTACCGGAGCAGGTGGTGGCGGTGGTGGCGGCGGTGGCGGCGGTGGCACCTGCTCGGTTCCTGTTCCGCTGTTGTTGTTGCCACATGCTGTAAATGTCAGCATGCCCACGATTAGGATAATCGTGATAAGAAGTACTTTCTTCATTTTGATTCTCTCCTTTTTTGTTTTGCTATATTTTCCTTGTTGCTTTGGAAACTTGGGAGTGTGGGCAGGGTAACAACCCATTTGTAATCCTAAAATTGCTTACAATGTAACCCCATCCTTGAAAATCGAAATTTCTCTATATCCGGTTACTTCGTTTTTTGCCAAAGTTTTACCACTTGCAAGATCAACAATGTAATTGAAGAATTCCTCGGTCAACTCGTTTAACGGCACCCCATCCAACCGCTGCCCCGCATCAAAATCTATCCAGTGCTTTTTTGTTACAGAAAGCGGGGTGTTACTGGATATCTTTACCGTTGGCACAGGCGCGCCAAGCGGCGTACCACGGCCGGTGGTAAACAAAACAATATGCGCGCCTGCCGCCATTAGGTTTGTTACCGCTACAATATCATTGCCGGGCCCTTGCAGCAGGTTAAGCCCTGGGATTTTTACTGTTTCACCATAGTCTAACACGTCCGTTACCTGGCTGTTTCCACCCTTTTGAGTGCATCCGAGAGACTTTTCTTCCAATGTGGTTATACCGCCCTCTTTGTTGCCCGGCGATGGGTTCTCGTAAATTTCTTGATTATGCCGCATAAAGTATCGCTTAAAGTCATTTATAAGCGTGACTGTTTTGTCAAAAATACCGCTATCTTTTGCGCGATTCATAAGCAGTGTTTCCGCACCAAACATCTCTGGTACTTCTGTCAATAAACATGTACCGCCTTCGGCTATTAAGCGGTCAGATATGCTGCCTACCAGCACATTTGCCGTTATGCCCGAAAAGCCATCCGAACCGCCGCATTTGAGGCCAAGTATCAACTCACCAACAGGAATTTCTTCTCTTTTATGTGTGGCCGCATACACTACAAGCTCGTCAATTATTTTTAACGCTTCGGTAATTTCGTCGTTTACGTCTTGGGTGCTGAGAAATTTTACACGGTTGTTATCCCATGTTCCCAATACTTTTTTAAACTCGTCGATGTGGTTGTTTTCGCATCCCAATCCCAGTACGAGAATACCAGCCGCGTTGGGATGGTTTACCATACCTTTTAAAATTTGTTGGGTAAATTTATGGTCATCTCCCAATTGCGAACACCCGTATGGATGCACAAAGGTGAATATACCATCTGTTTTACCATTATGCAGGGCTTCGGCTTGCTTGGCAATTATCTCGGCGGTTTTGTTCACGCATCCCACTGTGTTTACAATCCAAATTTCGTTACGAATACCTACTTGCCCATCGGCTCTTTTGTAACCCATAAAAGTAGCTTGTTTGGCCGCAGCCGACACCTCTACTCTTTCAGGTGTATATGTATATTCCTCTATGCCGCCTAAGTTGGTTTTCATATTGTGGCTATGTACATGCTCCCCTACTTTTATCGCGGCCGTAGCGTGGCCTATGGGGTTGCTGTATTTTATTATATTTTCGCCAGGCGCAACAGATACGAGAGCTATTTTATGGCCTGCGGGGATATCGGACATAGCCTGTATATCAAGTACTTGCTCGCCGCATTTTATGTGTTCGAGTGCCACAGCCACATTGTCGGCGATGCTTATTTTCAGAGCCTTTTTTATCATATGTCTAAAATCACCTCAATTGTATTTTGGACTCCGCCTACTATAATACCGTGCAGATAATCTTCTATCTTCCGGCGGAAACCAGGCAAAGTTGTAAGATCCATACCCCATAAATCCGTATTGGACAACGCGGCTTTTGCCAGGTGGGCTATTTTATTTTTTTGCCATGCGGCCTGAAAGAATTCAAGCACCTCGATACTATCGGATATTCTATATTCGTCCATACCAACTTGGCCTATCAATGCGCCATCCCGTATTTCCTTACCCTTATAAAACACCAGAAGCGCGGCAAGAGAGAATGTTAAAGCTTTTGGGATTTTTCCGGTTTTTTTATAGTAATCCAAAATGGAAGGCAGTACTCTTGCTCTAAATTTGGACACACTGTTAAGTGAAATATCAATTAAACGATGTTTGATATACGGGTTGGCAAAACGATCGAAAACAGAATCGGCAAAGGATAGCAAATCTTTTTCGTCTATGCCTTCGTAATCAACCAAAGCAGGAATAACTTCCTCATATATGCCCTTACGTAGAAACTTTTCAAATAGCGGATCATCTATCATTCTGCCTACTGTGGTGTACCCATATATAAATGCCGCTAAAACGGACATGGTATGCGCGCCGTTTAGTATGCGCACTTTGCGTAATTTGTACGGGGTTGCATCGTTTGTAAGCACAACGTTAAGCCCTGCTTTTTGGAACGGCAGAGTTTCGTTTATTTCTTTGGCGGCGGCCTCGTTTGCCTCTATAGCAAAGAAATGGAAAATCTCACCTGTTACCAGCAACTCGTCGTGATAGCCCAAAGTCTCGGCAAATTCTTCTATCTCGTCTTTGGGGTAACCTGTAACTATTCTGTCAACCAAAGTGTTGGTGAAATGGTTACAGTCGTTTATCCAGTTGATAAAGTCCTGTGGTAACTGCCAGTTATGCGCATGTTGCAGAACAAACTCTTTTAGTTGGGAGCCGTTGTTGTCTATCAACTCACATGGTATGAAAATAAAACCTTTATCTGCCGCGCCATTCACATGTTTATAGCGTTCATACAGCAGCGCGGTTATTTTTGCCGGAAAGCTTACGGGAATTTCACGCTCTACGGGTTTATCGGTTTCCAAAAAAACAATACCGGCTTCCGTGGTATTGGAAATGATAAAGCGTAAATGTGGATTTTTTATAATTTCCATGTACTGGTCAAAATTTTCGTAAATGTTTACGGCACGGCTAACACTTGTTACCACGCGCTGCCGTGTAACAGGGATGTTGTTTTCTAACCCGCGCAAAACAACTGTGTAGCATCCGTCTTGAGCATTTATCTTATCTACAGATGCAGCTGTTTGGGGTATGGGGGGCACAATTACTACACTGCCGCCAAACAATTCCTTCTCGTTTAACTCGTCTATAAACATATCGACGAATGCTCGCAAAAAATTGCCTTCACCAAATTGAAGGATTTTTTCATGCAACTCTTTGCCTTGGAAACCGATTTCCAAAACACCAGAATTTTTTTGCTCTTGCAACGGGGTATTTTTGCTTAGCTGTTGCATTGTATGTCACCTCAAATATGTAAGAATTGCACCAATTTTATGATTATGTCATTTATATGTCAACATATTTTTTATGCACTTTGCATGTTTTGTTGCAACACACAACATATCTCTTCAAACTGCGCCCCAAATTGTATCTTTTCACATGTGTTGCTATGTTCACAGACTGTTCACACTTTATTTCTTGTACGATATCAGACCAAAATGATATAATCCTCGTATTATGTCATGCCACAATAACGCCAGCTATGTTCGTTTTAAAGCATGCAAACCATGGTACATGCAATTTACGCGCTTGGCATTATGATAGATTGAGAAAGAAGGTACATTTATGAAGAAACTGTTCGTTATCATAACTATGCTTGCATTAACGATGCTGGTAGCATGTTCAAATGACGATGTTGTGGATGCGATTGTAACCACCAACAGTGTTGTAATAAGCACAATTTCACCGGAAACAGGCAACATAACCGTAATGGGCGAGTATATAGGCATTATGCAGCCTAACCAGCAAGTAGCTGTTATCCCAAGGATCCCGGGAGAAGTAGTATCTGTTTATGTAGGCGTAGGCGATATTGTTCAAGCAGGTGATGTCCTGTTTACCATAGACGCGGCGGACATAGTTACCAACCTAGCCGCATTAGAAGCTCAGCTTGCGGTGCAAGATGCAACTGTTCGTGCGGCGCAAACAGGCGTGCAGCTGGTGGACGGAAGTGCAATGCAAAGCCAGCTGCTTTCTATGGAAGGCGGCGTTATCCAGGCCACGGCAGCTATTGCCCAGGCCGAAGCAGGAATTAGTCAGGCCAAGCAAAATGTCGAACAAGCCCGGATTGGAATAGAGCAAGCCGAAATGGCGTACAACATGGCATACCAAGGTTTAAACGACACCACTACACTTTTTAACGCAGGTGCAGTGTCAAGAGTTGCCTTTGAACAGGCAGAAGCTGGCTACCAAAATGCGCAAGCCAGCCTAGAACGTGCTATAAGCGGTTATGAGATGGCAGTAATAGGTCTATCCCAGGCGGAACTGGGCTACACACAAGCACAGCAAGGCCGCGAGCAAGCACTTGAGGGACAGCGAATTGCAACTCAGCAAGCCCCGGCAGAAAACCGTCGACGTGCCCAAGACGCGTTAGCCCAAGCACAGGCCGCCCGCGATATAGTTGTAGTAAACCTAAACGCCGCACAAGACAGGCTGGATGACGCAACTGTTACCGCCCCTATAAGCGGCGTTGTACTGGCACGTAATGTAGACGAGTTTAGCTTCGCATCCCCGCAGGCTCCGGCATTTATAATATCAGACCAGTACAGCATGACAGTAACTTTCCATGTGCCACGTCACTCCTCACAGCATTTGGAAATTGGCAGTCCCATAACGCTATACGATAGCAGTGACGAAATTGCAGGAACCATTACAGAAATAGCAATTGCGGTAGACATGAGCGGGCTTATAGCCGTAACAGCTACTATCCAAAACCCTCCCGCAAGCCTTATAAGCGGTATGTCTGTAAGAATTTTTGCACAGGCACAGGGCGCGTCGGATGTCCTAATCCTACCTCTTAACGCAATACACCACGACAGGGGAATTGCTCATGTGTTTATTGCATCAAATGGAATAGCCGTAAGAACTCCGGTAGAGCTTGGCATATTTGACGAATTTTACGCGCAAATTATAAGTGGTATAACTGCCAACTGTCAGGTAATAAACACATGGAGCGCAAGATTGGTAGATGGTGTGGAGATAGAAATTAGATAGGAATTTTTAATGCTGAAATATATAGCAACGCTAGATATGTATTTTTAATGTTGAAATCTACAGCGACGCTAGATAGGAATTTTAAATGATAAAACTCACAGAAACGATAGTAAAACGCCCAATAGCCGCAATTATAATCATTTCCGCAGTAATAATATTTGGCGGCATGGCGATTTTTTCTATGCCGCAGGAACTCACTCCAGAGATGGAAATGCCAATGCTTGTTATATCCACAGTATATCCGGGTGCAGGCCCAGAAGACGTAGATCAATTGGTATCCAGTGTAATAAAGGACGCTGTTGGTGCGCAAAGCGGAGTTAGGAGCATCACAAGCCAGTCTGCAAGCAATGTATCATTTATAATAATGCAATACGAATACGGCTACGATATGGACCGGGCATACAACAATGTAAGCCGCGCGATAGACGGGGTTACAAACCGCCTGCCAAGCGATGCAATGTCCCCTATTACAATGATGTTAGACATGAATGCCATGCCAACCATGACTTTGAGCGTGCATTCCGAAACAAGAGAAAATTTGCTTCATTTTGTAGAGGACGAAATTGTCCCAATGCTCTCGAGGCTATCAACCATAGCAAGTGTAGATGTCTCTGGCGGCAGAGAAGACTACATACGTGTGGAAATAATTGAAGAATTACTTAGGGAACATGGCCTCACTATTCACAATGTAATTTCTGCCGTGGGTGGAATAGGCCATACAGCCCCCCTTGGGACAGCCGCGTTCGGCGATATAAACCTTGCTATGCGCATCGAAGTACGGCACGAAACTTTAGAATCTATAAACCGTATCCCTATCACTTTACGAACCGGTAGTGTAATACGTGTCGCGGATGTTGCAAACGTGTTTATATCAACAATGGATGCAACATCAATAAGCCGCTACGACGGTAACGACACAATTAGTATAGATATACAAAACCCGCAAGCAGTAAGTGCCAACGCTACTTCTGCGGACGTAACAAGGGCAATAAATCAAATAATGGCAAACAACCCAGATATATCAATTGTCGTGGTTAACGACAACAGCGAAATGATTGCGGATGCGATATTCTCCGTAGCCCAAACGCTGGTTTTGGCGGTTGTTTTAGCAATGATAATTCTATTTTTGTTCCTTGGAGACATACGCGCATCTCTTATAGTGGGGAGCTCTATGCCTATATCCTTACTTGTTACTTTCATTTTTATGGACTTTATGGGCTACACCTTAAACCTTGTTACCATGAGCGGTCTTGTAATTGGTGTTGGCATGATGGTAGATAATGCCATTGTTGTTATAGACAGTTGCTCTAAGGCAAAAAAGGAAGGCCGCTCTTTTACCGATGCTGCAGTAGAAGGCACCCGATTTGTGATGTTGTCCATTTTTGCCGTAACCCTTACAACCGTTGTTGTTTTCCTGCCTCTTGCGGTGGTAGATGGGTTGGCAGGGCAAATGTTTGGGCCGCTTGGTTTCTCTATCGTTTTCGCGCTGGTAGCTTCGTTATTGTCTGCGGTATCTCTTGTTCCGTTGTTTTTTGTACAGTTCAAGCCTGTAGAGCGAAGCAACGCCCCAGTAACTAAAATTTTCAAAATATTTGAAAACGGATATGCAAAACTCCTCGGTGTCGTTTTGGAGAGAAGAAAAACCGTTGTGGCAATTACAATGGCAATTATGGTGCTGGCACTCTATCTTACAACGTTTATGAACTTTGAGCTTATGCCACAGATGGACGAAGGTGTTGTAAACATAAGAGTATCCACCCGCCCAGGGCTTAACTTGGAGAGTATTGACGAAATATTGATGGAACTCGAAGAGATAGTAACCGCCCACCCGGACGTATCGCATTATATACTAACAACAGGTGGAATTACAGCGCATCTGCATTCTAACCGAAGTATGCATACAAGCGAAGTAGTCGAGCAGTGGCGGTTGGAAACCCGTCATGTGCTAAACGCGGATATTAATGTCTCGATGGGTGGAGTAATGGGAATGCCGGGCGGCGACGGTATTGAGGTAACTCTCGAAGGTGAAACCCTAAACAGCATAAGAGACGGCGCGGAAATAGTGGAAGCACTTATGAGCGGCCACCCAGATATAATTCGTGTAAACTCCACAATTGACAGAGCAAACCCACAAGCGGAAATTGTGGTTGACCCGCTAATGGCGGCATCTCATGGTATTACCCCTCAAATGGTAACGGGCAGTGTGTTTACAGCGCTTAACGGTTCTGAAGCTGCGGAAATTACTATAGATAGCCAACGATACGCCATAAGGGTAGAATATCCACCCGGGCGTTACGAATCTGTAAGTGATGTTGCAAATATGATGATAATGAATGGGGCCGGAGCAATGGTTCCATTGTCTAATATTTCACGGATAGAGTTTACGGACACCCCGCAAACCATTGTAAAGCAAAACGGATTGTACACGGTAACCATCACAGGTGTGCCAACGGAAGCAGCAAGGTTTACAGCGCAAGCGGATATCCAGCGAGATGTCGCGGAGCTCGTGCTGCCACAAGGTGTATACCTTGGACGAGGCATGGCAGATGAAATGATGGCAGACGAATTTGCCGCTCTTGGAATGGCGATTATCACTGCAATTTTGTTGGTGTTTATGGTAATGGCTATTCAGTTTGAGTCCATCCGGCACTCATTGATGGTTATGACTTGTATTCCTCTTGCGGTTATTGGATCGCTCATTCTTATGGTACTTGTGGGTGTTACAATAAGTATGGTTTCCCTGCTTGGATTTTTGATTTTAATAGGTCTGGTTGTAAATAACGGAATCCTTTTTGTGGATACAACAAACCGCTATCGCGAAAACATGCCCCTTAGGGACGCGTTAATTTTGACGGGACGTAACAGGCTCCGTCCAATATTAATGATAACCCTTACTTCTGTATTAGCAATGCTTCCGCTGGCACTTGGGTTTGGCGATGATATGATGCAAGGGCTTGGTGTTACGGTAATTGGGGGACTAACGGCTTCTACTGTACTGGCGCTGTTATTCTTGCCTACGTTTTACTTGATAATTGACGGCAACCCGGAAAAAAGAGCCGCACGTAAAAAGCGCAGAACCGAAAAGCGTGAGCAAAAAATAGCCGCTTATGCGCCAGAGTAAACTTTGGCTTTAGCAACAAGGGAGGATATATAATGAAAAAACTATACTACAGCATAATGGTAGCACTAACGGCAACCATAATGCTAACCAGCAACGCATACGCCCGTGACGTGGAAATTACACTCGACCACGCTTTAAATTTGGCAATTTCGGAAATGCTTGCAGTACAGGATTTAGACGACGTTATTCGCACCATGCGAATGCAAGAACGTGATTTAAGGGATCAGCTCCGCAGGCTAGAACGAGGCGATGCCGGAAACGAAGCCATGAATGCTCTCGGCGGCGCATTGCTTGAGCTTGATATGGCAATAGCTATGGCAGGTACCGCGCAACAAGGAATTAGCCAACAAATCGATGCTTCTTTACAGGCGGTTGTTGACAGTGCACTCGCCAGTCTTCCGGTTGATGGCCATGTTCAAGCAATGATGGCAGGCCTAACTTCATCCCAAACTTTAAATACCCAAATTGCGGGAATGCAATCGCAGCGCAATACTATCATTAATGAGATGAACTCTTTAAACAACATGCTTAGGGGCAGTATTGACGACCTTAGACTAGCTGTAAATGAAATCGAGCGTCAGATCGAAAACCTAAGACTACACCAAGAAATTATAGAAGTCTCTATGGATTACGCGCTTCGTAATATTTTGGTTATCCTTTATGAGATTGACATGGGGATAGAAATTTTAGAATTAAACATGGAACTTGCGGACGACCGCCTACATCATGCAACTGCAAGCTATCAAGTAGGTTTTATAAGCACAAACGATTTACTTGCCATAGAGCACGGCATATTACAAGGACAAACGCAGTTAGCGGATTTAAAGCGCAGCCGCGAAACCATAATCCAAAATATAAACCATATGCTTGGGATGCCGTTTTCGCAAAACACAATAATAACATTTGATATTGATATTCCGGAAACCCCGGAAATCACAAACCGCCATATAGAAAGACAAATAGCGGATACCCAAACAATCCGCCAGCTGCAATTTGCGGTAGACAGCGCAAAAGCCGAAAGGCGGGCATACACAGGCAACGACAGGGATATTTTCATTTCCGCAAGCGACCGCAGACGCGCATTAGAGCCTGCCGGAAATGATACAAACATAAGAAGCATTAGAGAAAGAATAGCACTGCAGGACGCTGTCGACCGCGCGATACAAGAGCGTAACACAGCAATACGAACCATGGAGTTTACAATACGTCAAGCATACCGGGATTTGGATGCACTATCGTCACAGTTGGATGCCCAGCATAGAAATCTATCACAGGCACAAACTTCGTTTAATACCGCATATGCCAATTACTCGGTAGGACGTATTACTCTGCTTGAATTGGAGCAAGCACGTATTGCGGTAACAACTGCCGAGCAGGGCATCGAACGGATTTATAACCAGAAATGGCTCTTGGCTTTTACACTGGCAAACCCGATATTGTTGTAGTTCATTCATACAGAAGGAGCAGAATTGCTCCTTTTTTGTTAAAATCCACATATAATCAAGTGACTAGTTTCAGCATTTTCTCCTTGTAAAAACAAAGCCAAGCACTACTATTGACCTTAATAATATTCAATGATATACTAAACATTATTAAAGTCGTAAAGGAGAGCACCTACTATGGCACTTGAAGTTGTACCCGACTGGATGATAAATCTCGAAGACGAGGACATCATATTTATAAAAAAATTCCTAAAAGCATCAGGGTCTTTAAAGGAAATCGCTCGGCAATACGATGTCACCTACCCTACCGTTCGCCTACGGTTGGATAAACTTATTCAAAAAATACAAATAAGCGAGGATATCTCCAACGAGCCGTATGTGGCGTTTGTAAAACGGCTGGTGGTTAATGACAAAATAGACTTCGATACGGCAAAGGTGCTTATTTCGGAGTACAAACGGATTGGAGCTAAAAACAATGGCTAGTATAGGTATTATTGTATATGTACTTTTTTTTGCGGTTATAGGTGGTATTATTACCGGTATAGTTATGCTTCAAGTTTTCTTGTCTAAAAGAGAAAGCATATGGCCGGGGCTTATTATGCCGCTGCTTTCTTTTGGGTTTTCATTACTGGTGTTGTTTGGTATGGTTGCGTACAGTACTATTTCTACAGCGGAAGTCCACGATACTACAGTTGTTGGCACCCGCACCTCGGTAGTACCGGATGATACCTACTACTCTGAAGAGTGGCGACAAGAACGGGCGGCTGCAGTAGCGGAACGAGAGGCCGAAATGGCCGCAATACTTGCGGAAATAGAAGCTGAGCGCGCCGTTCATTTACAAGCACAGCAGTCCCACGTCCCACGTACAATTTTTATGTTTATACTGATAAATATCCCAACAGCAATTCTGCTGCTAATTTATGCGGGGTGTCGCGGCAGCCGCAGAAATCAGCGCGCTCTTGACCTAATGAATTTGCAGGATTTGTAAAAAATTTTCACATACCTGCTAAAGCGGTTTAGTTTTAAAACCTTTTGCAGGCTATAGCACAAACCGCTGAATTTTGGAAATACTATAAAGGGGGGTTTTAGCCATTAAGCTATACGAAGTATTGATGATAATGGGTCTTATATTTGTATTTATTGTAATGCTATTTCCCTTCGCCAGCTTTTTAATTGCGCAGTGGCCGGGTAATAATGATTTAGTAATGAGTGTAGGATCGATATATCGTATCCCCCTTATGGCAACCCTATGCACGCTACCAACATTACTCTATGTTGGTGTCGAGCAAACTCGTGTATATAGGTCAATAATTCTTGGAACAATACATTGTCTTTTAACCATAAGTATAGTATTGGGAGTATTTTATTTTTTCGGCTGGTTCTCTTCTAATGGAAATACGTTATCTGTTTTCTTTGTTTGTGTTATCGGATACATTATAGGCCGGATATGTATAATTCGCGTCTATCAATTTTACGATAAATTTGCACAGTTAAGGCTAAATGCGGAATATGAGTTGCGCAAAAAAGAAGCCGAACAAAAAGCATTGCTGTATTACACAGACGAGTTGGAACGGCAAAATATCACTGTTCAAAAATTTAGGCATGACTATCAAAATATTTTATTATCCATTGATAGCTTTATTCAAGAAAAAGACTTAGACGGCCTAGAGGCGTATTATGTTGCTAAAATTAAAACAGTGTCAAACGCCATCCTTAAAGAAGAGTTTTCGCTTCAAAACTTAAGAAACATTAAAGAGAGGGAAATCAAAAGCATCTTAACCGGAAAACTGTTGCAAGCACAAAACAGCGGCATAGATGTCTCGTTTGAAGCGGATATAGAAATCGAAGATTTTCTTGTAAACTCTATCGACCTTGTGCGAATCATAGGAATATTGATGGATAACGCAATAGAAGAGTGTAACGAGATGTCCGGCGGAAAGCTTCTGGTCGGCTGCTTTAAAGAAGACAGCGGGATCACTGTTATTGTGCAAAATTCTTGCCGCCAAAACATACCAAAACTACACCTGTTGTTGCAAGCGGGCTTTTCTACAAAGGGAGAAGGCCGTGGCCTAGGTTTAAGCAATTTACAAGAGTTTGTAAACTCTCATTCGAACCTAACCCTAGAAACCTGTATAGACAAAGACAACTTTATCCAAAAACTGCGAATAAGGAGATTATAATGCTACGTGTATTTCTTTGCGAAGACGACCCACGATGGTTAAAGCGGCTGGAGGCAATCGTTACCGATTATATTGCCTTTACCGACTATGATATGAAGCTGGAACTAGCCACTCATAACCCGGCAAAACTTCTAAATCATTTGCAACAGCAGCCAGCAGTGGCCGGCATGTATATTTTAGATGTAAACTTGCAGCATGAACTAAACGGCATAGACCTTGCCGCAAAACTTAGGCAGTTGGATACCATTGGGAAAATTGTATTTGTAACCACTCACGGAGAAATGGCATACTTAACCTTTCGGCACAGGGTCGAAGCTTTGGATTACATCACCAAAGATCAACCGGAAAAGATTATAGAAAAAGTTCAGAGCTGTATTGATATTGTTTGGCAACGTTACCAAGATGGATTTTTGGAGAAACCGCGCTTTAAAGTAAAAACCGGAAGCGAAGTACAAAATATTGACTATGAAAAAATTATGTTCTTTGTGTCACACGCAAGCCAGCCTCATAAATTGGTTTTGCATACAGATAACGGGCGGCTAGAGTTTTATGGTACTCTTAGCGAAGTTGCGGAATCCAGCCCGGATTTTTACCGTTGTCATCAGTCCTATGTTGTAAACATAAAAAATGTAAGGCGCGTGGACAAGGCTCAACGTATTGTTGAAATGACAAATGGCGAAGCGGCAACTGTTACACCTAGGAAAATTAAGACCTTGCTAAAAGCTATCGCGGAATAGATGTTAAGATGCCCGTGCATCTTTTGCGTAATTTTCTGCATCTTTTGGAAGCCAATAAATATTAAGCGTAAAAGTGTGATATAAATAACTTGAGTTTACACATGAGGTCTCAAAAATTTGATTGCGTAATGGGGATTCCGCATCAATGCAAGAGAAGTAATGTGTGTAATAACGCCAACTTGTAGAGTTGGTGTTTTTTTTTGCAAAATATATAGTAAAAAAACCACGTAATAAAGCGCAACATTCCACGCCCGATTTTGTGTGGAAAAATAATTAGGCTGATTCTATGTGTTTATTTATAGGCTCTATCCTGCTTTGTATAAGACCAACCCTATCATCGGTTTTTTATATAAGATAATCCAAAAATCCTAACAAAGAATACGCACAAAGAACATACTAACGCTATCCACAGGCCGATAAGAGCAGGTGTATAGCTGGCAGGCGAAAACATTAAAGCAAGCTCATGCGAAGTGTTGCCTAACATAGACGGAATAATATGCATGTAGATTAAATCCGCAATAAATATAAGTGGCGCAATAAGCCATCGTATTTTGAAGGTAATCTTACGATTTGTTATTTTGTCGCCTTTCAGCCTTTTAATCAGCCCTGCAATAAACCGAATGAAAAAGCCGATATAAACTATACAAATAGCGAGTGTAATGGTCACAAAAATATCAACAATTGTAGACATATCCATTCCCACACCGCTAAAAGGTTCGCCCTCAATGACGTTCAGAATATAAACTCCGAACGGCACAGCTCCAGATAAATTGCCAAGAATCACTACAGCCGTATTGCTGTCGGGAAGCATTCTAAGAGCGGCGGAATATCCGGGCGTTGAGCCATAATGATGTATGCTGCCACTTTCAAGATTTACATTCCACCCTGCTGTATAAATAAGATTCTTGTCCGCAAAGGGATTATTAAAATCGTGATTATTTTCGTGCGACATTTGCACAACCCTCACAAACTGTTCTGGAATATTCGCCACTCCAAGGTGTATCTCTGCCCATCGCACCATATCAGTTATGTTAGAATATATAAATCCGGTAGGTATCACTGTGGGATGCATAGGCGGATTCCATGATACTGGCTGCAAAAATCTCAATCTATTGCCACCGATTACCCGCCCAGTTTCATAGGCGCGTTGCATATCTGTAAAAGTGTTATACATTCCAAGAGGATGTAGCACTTGCTGTGTCATAAATTCATCATAGATTTGCCCACTTACCGCTTCAATCAAAAGTCCCAGAATTATATAGTTCATATTGCCGTACACATGCCTTGTGGATGGGTAGAACGCAAGCTCAAGCCCCACCAGTCGTGCTGTAAATTCGTCTGTTGATTCAGTGACTGCGGCCCGTGGAAAAAGCCTTTCATCACTTATGAGTCCGCTTGTGTGCTGGAGGAGGTTGTAAACTGTAATATCCTCATGAGGCACTGGTATGCCATTATAGTGCATTTCAAACCAAGGCAAATGCTGGCTTACGGGGTCATTCACGGAGAGCAATCCCATATCCTCAAGCAATAGCACTCCAAAGCCCGTAAAGGATTTTGAAACAGAGCCTATTTGAAACAAAGTATCGTGTGTGCTGTCTCTAAAAATGTACGAGGTTTCACCGTCTTGTATTACAGCAATGGCAGCGTTGGGAATACGTGCACGCCTTAGTTCATTTAGGATATGTTCTTCAGCTTCTCTGCTTATCCCAGTTTGTGCAAACGCAACTGTTGGTAATGCAAAAATCAGAGTAATAATGCACAACATCATTAATATTGCTTTTTCCTTAATTATTTTCTTCACTTGAAATTCCTCCATTTAATTTTTCCGCTTCCATTGTTATAGTATTTTAACTTAATAATGGACGCGTTTTGTCCATTATTAAGTTGAAATACTTTCCGAAATTCAGCGGTTTGCGCTATAGCTTGAGAAAGGGTTTTAAAGTTAAACCGCTATAAACCTTTTAACCGATTGTATTCGTAAGACACTATAGTGCACGAGCTCGACAAATCTCCATTTTATTCGTTTAAAGTGTTTCTTTTTTACGGTCATATTCCTCTTGTGTAAAAACACCATTATTAAGCAGGGCTTTGAGCATGGCAAGTTTTTCATCCGCACTTAAAACAGGAGCGCACTCGATCAGCTCTTTTTTCTTGAGGAATTTCTTAACTTCAAATACTACAGCTATCATAAAATACATGATACCGCCAATGATAAAACTTTCACCCCAATTCCAATTTAGAGGAAGGCCCAAAACCAAAGCCCTTACCCAAACATAAGCAAAAAGAACTCCTTGCATCAACAAGTAGATGGCGATATGCCCTATAATTTCCTTCCAAATCTTCTTATATTTTGACATTTTCAGTTGGGTAAATTTCTCTATGCAAGTCACAAGAAGTATACCCAATATAATTAGCATATCTTGGGTAAATAAACGTGTAAGTAAGTCGGCTCCTACAGCCCTTAAATCACCTTGATTGAGTGTATCATTGATGAAATCAAGCCAGTAAAAAATTTTCGAGACTGCAAGATATGCAAATAACATTGCCCATATTTCTGATTTTTTGCTTTTTTTCACACTCATATTAGTCCTTTCTGCCGCATCAATAATGGGACTCCAGGCTTTTGCACCTAACTCTTTGATAGCAAGGATTTTTCACGTTTCCTGTTTTGTTATAGTGCTTCAAACAATCTAACCCAAAACGGTTCACCATTAGTTAATGCGATATACAATATATATGCCTCGAATACGGTTAAGCCTATCGTTAAAGCCCAGTCAAACACATATACTCCGGTATCCCGAATTTCTTTTATAGGCCATACTTTTATATACAACCATACAGTCCATGAGGTGTAAATAAAACCTACAATTAAAACTACTGCCAGAATAGCCGACGGAAAGCTTATGCCGAAAAAAAGAGCAACCGTAATTAGTATTGCTATAATCCAATCTACGACTTGATAGCCTTTGTATATCTTTATGAGCTTCTCCTTCTTTTGCTCATCCATTCCTTTATTCAATAATTCTTGTCCTTGCATATTGTTTTCCATGAGATTAACCTCCTATTTTTTCGGCGGAGCAAGCCGCTTTAAGCGGTAATATTCTTCTGATACAGAAGTGCTTGCATCTAAGAGCCTAGTGCAGACATAAATACTGTGAATGATAATCAGTAACCCCCAGCCCAAGATAATCGAACCAATCCAAAATTGTGCGCTACACAAAAGGAAAAGCATGGGGATTATAATTACTGCGGCTATTAAGAAAATTCGTTTGTGCCACTTGAATGAGTTGCGTAACATAGTTCGCTTTTTTGCCAAGTTCATAATTTCTACATCCGACATGGTCTTTGAATTTTCGTCACGCAAAAAAAATCACCTACTCTCGATATTTTCGCTTGACCTCTTGCGAAGAAGTCCTTGTAATATCAAGTATAGCAGGTGATTTTTCGGGTTCAACAGTGGCAATACCGACCTGTATATATTCAGGAGCGAAATGTATAAAAACGGGAGTGAACTATAAACAGTCTACTCACATCCGTTCAATTTTGCTTGTAGCGTTCCTTTAATTTTTTCGCAAGCTGATTGGTTGACTTAACTGCTCGGAAGTAATCTATCACAGCTGATATCGGATATACGATAAATATTATTACTATATTTTCAATAATATGAGAAGGATTATCAAACGAAACCACTCCAATGAAAAACAAATAAAGCAAAACAATTACTATTACCATTACTAGGCAAATTGAATGGCGCACAATCCATTCCAAGCGAGTTAATTCTTTTTTTGAATAAAAGACGAACTCGGTTAAAACAACCAGGAAAGACAACGCCATTGTGCTAAATACATTGTTCAATCTAATAGTGTCAGCACCCATAAACCATGAGGGTACACTTAATACAGCCATAATGAGAAAGAATATAACAAAATAATTAACGAACACGCGATCTGCTATTTCTTTAATTCCCATGATTTCATTCCTCCTTCTATATTCCTAAAGCCTTTTTTAGTTCGCTTACATACTGCCGTGAAATAATAACACGTTCCTTGTTTGTTAAGATTGCCTCTACTCTACCGGAAAACGAGGGGATAAGGGATTTTATTTTGCTTGCGTTTACAATGACAGATTTTGATATTCTAAAAAAATCATTTATTGCTAGTTCTTCCAATTCATAAAGTTTCAGCTTTGATTCATATACGTTATGCTCGCAGTAAATAAATGTTTTTTTATTTACCGCTTCAAAATAGAAAATATCCGAAGGGTTTACCCTGTGAATTTCATTGTCAACATACGCTACAAGCATACTACTTGGTGTTTTAAGAGAGTTTAGTACACTCAAAAGTTCGGGGCTTACATTATGGCATAGCACAATAATTTCTTCTTCTGCGCCTACTAATGGCTCTTTTATTGTGATTTTCAAAAATTATCACCGCCTGTCATATTTTATATTGTAGTCGTATATACACCAAACATCAAGGGCATTTTTTTGCATTGATTTGTGCCAGCTATAATCACGGCACCTTAAAACCGTCCGCTGCTATGCCGTGACTATAAAAGGCAACGGCTACACAGAGTCTTCTTACAGGTGTCTTTTACATGAATAAAATGCTTGACATAGCATTTATAAAATAGTATTATGATATTGTACCGACGGTCGGTAAAGAAACAGGAGGTGTAAATATGCGAGTTTCTAAAAAACACGATGTACGATTGAATGAGATTCTTGATGCCGCAGAAATGCTATTTTCCCAAGTAGGCTATGAAAAAACTACAATTAACAATATCTTGGAGAAAGTCGGAATAGGTAAAGGCACATTTTATCATTATTTCCAGTCAAAGGAAGAGTTGGGTGACGCGGTAATCACACGAGTGGTTGAGTATATTGCCGCCGGGGCGGATGCCGCTCGGTCAAAGCCTGCGAAAAACGCTCACGAAAAAATGTTGGCTACGCTCTATGCTTCGAGAATTACCAAAAACCCTCACTCCAATTTAATTGATGCTATGGGGAATCCGTACAATGCTTTTCTTCATCAAAAATATTCGATAAAAGCCATTGGACAGATTGCCCCTATGCTTGCAGATATCGCAGAGGAAGGAATATCTGAAGGGTTTTATCAATCAGCATTTCCATTGGAAACGTTTGAAATACTAGTTGCCGCAATCCAAACTGTTTACAACTGGAATATCATGGACAAAACACATGGCGAATTAGCACTAAGAATGTCAGCGATAGTCCATATGATCGAGCTATCCTTAAATGCGCCTAAAGGTAGCTTTAACATTTTACTTGGGGAACTTCCAGCTAAGGAGGAAAAACATGATGAGTAGACTTTTTAGAAAAGATTTTACTTTGCTTGTAATAGCACAAATTACATCTGTCCTTGGCTCGGCAATTTTGCGCTTTGTACTAAGTTTATATATTCTTGACATTACAGGGCGTGTGGACATTTTCGCTATGATATTCGCCGTAACATCAATTCCGGGCATATTACTCGGCCCCTTTGGGGGTGCTATTGCCGACCGCTTTAGTCGAAAAAAAATAATAGTAATTCTTGATTTTGTTTCGAGCGCACTCATCTTATTACTATTTATTCTGCTTGGCTTAGGACTTGCAAACATTGCTGTTATTGCTATGTTTTTGGTGTTTTTTGCAATTAAGGGCAATATGTATCAGCCGGCGGTTATGGCCGCCGTTCCAACATTGGTCTGCGAGAAAAGACTGGTGCAGGCAAATGGAATTGTAAATGGAGTCCAATCAATATCATTTTTAGCAGGGCCAATACTTGGCGGAATACTGTACGGCGCTATAGGCGTGCACAGCCTACTTGCGATTACGGCAGTTATAATATTCTTGTCGGCAGTTATGGAAATTTTTATTAAAATTCCCTTTACAAAGCGTGAAATGGAAGGGAAAGTTGTCGAGACATTCATTACAGATTTGAAAGATACGTTCTTCTATGTGCTAAAGGAAAACCCAATAGTAATGAAGTTGTTGTTAATTTCCGCTCCTCTTAATATGCTGATAACGCCTTTTTATATAATTGGGACACCATTTATACTTCGTACAGTTTTGCAAAGTAGCGAAACGCAGTTTGGGGTGGGCATGGCATTCGCTCCCTTCGCTGGCATAATTGGAGCGTTTTCTATCGGCTTTTTGTCTAAACGAATGACTCTATCGCACCTTTATAGATACTTAGCATTATATTCGATTATGATTCTACCAATGGCTTTTGCGGTAACACCCATAATGCTTAACATGGGATTTTGGCAGCCTTTTATTACTTACTCAGCTTTTGGCGGCCTGTTTATTTTCATGGGAACAGTTATGTCCATCTTTGTTATTTCAACAATTCAAAAAGAAACGCCTGATGAATTATTGGGTAAAGTAATGGCTTTAATTGGGACTATTTCTCAAAGCGTGCAACCTCTTGGGCTGATGCTTTATGGTTTTGCGTTCGAACAGTTCAGTGCATCGCTATTTATCCCTGTGATGATTGCTTGCTTTTTTGGGATAGTTCTAACTGTCGTTGGAAAGAGAACAATAAGGTAATGCTGATACTGTAGTCACCGCACCTTAAAACCGTCCACTATGGTGCGGCAATTTTTCTGCAATTCAAGGAGCGATGAATATCCGCGTACCCTGAAGTACGCAAAGTTTATTACGGCGCGGAAGTGCAGGAAAATTGTCGTGCCACAACGGACTGTTTTAAGGTGCGGTGACTATAACTATGGTTTTACGATTTTGGAAATATTTTAATGGTTTTGCCAATGGCGACTGCATGAGTTGCAAGAATATGTCGAATATTACAATAATGTACGTACACATCAAGCTTTGGATGGTGATACGCCTATTAAGTGTGAGCCGTTGCCCGGAACATGGGCTAGAGATACGGTTTTTAAATCTAAGCCTATATTAGGGGGCCTTATCACAGTTATGAAAATGTAGCCGTGATAAGGTTGCCTAAATTAAGACTATTATTTTTTCACAGCGTTCTAAGTTGCAATACTGTAGTCTCCTCAGATTAAACGAAATATCACAAATTAGGCTGTTGTGTAAATTTATAACGGTTTGAAAAAATCCCAGGGCTATGTCACAGTGCTTTGTGGCGATGATTGATATATACTATTTGCAAGTTGCGAGATACCTCTCTTGTAACCACTGCTCTCATCCGGCTCTAACGACAAACGGTAGCTCCGTCACTGCGGCAATCCGGCTCTGAAACGCATGTGCTTACATTGATAGCTGTTTAGCGGCTTATCGGATGGATATGTCAAGTTTTATATTAAGGCAAAAGCATTGTTGCAAGGTAACATCGCGCGCGGCAATGGTGACTGAGTCTGTAGCTTTTATAAAGTTGACCGCTGTCTATCCACAGTGCGGGGTAACCCGTACGTAGCATTCGTATATATGGGATTTCCTTGTCTGTACAGCATATATGCGGGTGGTAAGATTAAACTAAACCGGAAAAGATACAAAATATGGCTGGGGTTTCCAATGCATTAGCTTGGGAGTTTAAATCTGGTAAAATTGTCGGTTGTTGAGCGTACTGTTCTTTTATAATATTGATATGTTTCCACCCTCTGATAGCGCGGAAGTGCTGTCAGAGGGTGGTTTTTTTGTTGATGAAGCTCATTGCTTTTTATTAATGATTGATGGCTCAAGCTTAGCCCTGCATGATTCTAATTGTTTATTGATCATCGCAACCAGATGTAATATCTCTCAAATAGTGATGATATCGTTGCTAAATTATAACTATTCTGCTTGACGTAATCGACATCTTTCGTTATGATTGGACACATATCTACAGCACATAGCGAACACTTGTAAATGTCCTACGGAAATCTATCACACCATTTCCTTTTTAATAACATCAACCGCCTCACAAAATTATCTGCCAGTTCCATAGATTCTCGAAGAGCGGTTGATGTTTTTTTCATAACAGAAATATATCAATAGACAAAAGGAGAGTATCAAAATGAAAGTTAAACCTAAACTCAAACGGTTTTCCAAACTGCTGGCCATTGTTCTGGCACTGGCATTAACCCTGCCATCACCGCTGCTAACCCAAAGGGCTTACGCATCCGACTTTGCCCCTAACCGAAACATAACCGCATACGGACGGGATTTCTTAAACCGCAGCGAGGGACAGTACTGGTTTATCAACGAAATTGAACGGCTGCTTAACCTGCAAAGGAAGTCTATC